>FWPU01000104.1_pt1 | contig 260034 bp, 238 predicted proteins | sample 2228361 | NCBI WGS metagenome assembly FWPU01 (sample SAMEA103939777, study PRJEB20133) | metagenome
GGATAGAATCCTGGGACCAGGGCGCGGCGCGTAGCGCGTGTTGGGGGGAGCGGGCAGACGTCTATCGGATACAATTAACGGGTAGGGTTCCAAAGCCATGGTGGAGTTGGGGGGAGCGGGCAGACGTCTATCGGATACAATAGTTGCCAGGTTCCAGCGGTCAGCGCGGCAGTTGGGGGGAGCGGGCAGACGTCTATCGGATACAATGAAGAAGAACGCTTGGGCATCGAGATACACGTTGGGGGGAGCGGGCAGACGTCTATCGGATACAATCAGAGCCTTGGTCCGTAGGGTTCGGTACTGGTTGGGGGGAGCGGGCAGACGTCTATCGGATACAATGTGTCCAGAACGTTAGGAGCGCCTGACTGGGTTGGGGGGAGCGGGCAGACGTCTATCGGATACAATGAGACCCGTAGTGTCAGCATCCGTCAGTTTGTTGGGGGGAGCGGGCAGACGTCTATCGGATACAATGTCTGGAACTCAAAAACCCGCCCTCCCAACAGCCTCAACCGGGGCAAACCCGGTACTCCTACCTGCTCTCAGAACAGAGTCAGTTGAGGCGGCGGATCCTCCGGATCTCGCGGTTGGCTGCCGTGGAAGATCAGCATCCGGGAGAACTGCATCTCCGTCAGCGAGAACACCCGGACCTCGCCGAGCGGCGGAACCGCCTCCTTCACGCGCTGCTCGTGAACCTTCACGTTTTCGAGCGTCGGGCACGGCCTGGCGTACACGGAGTACTGGAGCATGATGAATCCGTCATCCAGCAACGCGTCGCGGAACTGGCGATAGCAGCGCTTCGCCTCTTGCGTATCCACGGGCAGATCGTACATCGCGATGAGCCACATACTTCTCATTCCTCCGAAGGCGTCCAGCCTACGCATGGAAGGTCCTCCTTCTTCTCTTGCAACACTTCGCGAAATCGCGTGACGTAGTGTCCGATCGCGGTCAGGATCGGGTACCGCCTTCTCCGCCAGATCGCCCGAAGCGTCAAAACTTGGAGCAACGCGGCTTTGACGGGCGGCGTCAGCTCTTCCGGCTCTCCGTTCTCCCGGACGTAGTTCCAGACGACCGCGTCTACAAACGGTCGGAGTGGCTCCATGAGATCGTCCGCGAGAGCGTAGGCGTTGTATTGGTTCTTATGATGGATGCCGAGAGCCGGGTGCATGCCAGCGATACAAATCGAGCGTGCTACGGCGGCGCGCACGACCGCGTAGCCGTAGTTGAGCATCGCGTTGATGCCCTCTTCGTGTCGCGCCCGGACGAACTGTTCGTCGAAGAGCGTGAGAAAATACCGGGATGCGGCTTTGGCTTCGACGTTGTCAGGATCTCCGGGACGGACAAAGGCTTTCAGGCGTCCGACCTTCGTGTCCTTCCCGACCAGCGCCTTGAGGACGCGGGACTGGTTCTCGATCTTTCCTTGCACGATCGCCTGCCAGGCGCGCTTCTTGACCTCCTCTTTGGCTGCGATTTGGTCTCGCAGGATCAGGTTGTGCCGAGTGTGGCCGGCGATCGGCAGCAGAAGACCTGCGGGCATGTGATTCGCGCCGCAGAGGACGACGGCAACCTTGTACTCCGTGCAGGCGGAGAGAAGGGTTTTGGTCAGGGCGATGCCATGCCCATCGAGTACCAGAACGCCTAGGTCCTCGAGCGGAACGCGGGCGATCTGCTCGCCATCTCTCTCGATGCGAAGCGCTCGGTCTTTATAGGATAGGAAGCTCGGGTTGGCTACCTCAACGATCCGGCTGATCGTCTGCATTTTCGGGCTCCGAGCCGATCTCGTCTCCGAGAGGGCTCAAGATAACCCGACGCAAAACGCGGGCCAAAGCATCCTGTCCCTTGATGCGAACGTTGTTTTCTTTGATTTCTCTGGCATCTCTAACAGGTCGCAGGACGATCTCTGCTGCCGTCGAGGTCGTCGTTCCTCGCTTTCCTTCTCGGACGACGGTCCACTGGGAAAACTTCGCCACGCGCATGAGCCTCCGCCCCAGCTTGGGGTCGTCGTACTCGACGATGTCGTTCTTGCAGAGGAAGAGGAAGGGTTCCCAGTCGGGTCCTCGGTTGGCGGCAAAGACGGGTTCGCCGCAAACGGCGCGAGTTGCCGCCTCGATCATCGTGACGACCTCGATTTCTCGGCGCAATCTTCCCTTCTTGTCTGGCTGTTTGCTTTGCCAGATGATGCAGTGGTGGTTGCTGCCAAGGTCGTAGGCCGTGAGGGGGTTGCCGTCCTTGTCGAGGTACACGAGCTGGCTGCCGACGACGACGGCGCGGCGGATTCTGCGCCGTCTGTGTTCGGGGAGCGCGGCGATCGCCTTCTCGACCTCTTCTCTGCTGGGCGGAGTCCTTCCCGTCTCTTCGTGAAGCGCGCCGGCGATGGTACGTGTGGGCTGGAAGACCACGGGCGCGGCGTCAATCACGCGCTTCACATCCTCGACGAAGGAGGGCCAGGGCTTCTCCAGTTGGAACTTCTCGGCGTCCGACTTCGGGACATCTCGATGGGTTTCCTTGGTCTTGTAGTAGCGCGTGAGTCGCTGGAACGTGCTGCGATTCATGAGAGCGGTGACAATGGCGTCGAGCGCATGGTGGCGGTGATCGTCGCGGTTCTTGAATCCGCCGCGCTGATTGGCTTTCTTGAGCCGCTCCGCCTCCTCATCGGTGAGGGGCAGAACTTCGTTGAGGCCCCAGAGCTTTCGGAGTTCGGCGGTGAGGGCGCCGCGCGTTACTTCCACGGGAACGCCGATCGCCTTGATGGCCTTCATGACCTCGGTCGCGATGTAGGAAGTGTCGGAGAAATCGCGGCCTACGAAGCCGCTGTCGTCGAGATCTTTGGTGAGAATCCTCGCCTTCTTCGACTTTGACATCGTTTTGACCGTATTGAGGTAGGCGTTGATTCTCGCCCATCGCTCTGCGTCATGGCCGAACGCCTCATAGGGGGTTCGATCGCCCTTGGCCAGATTGATTTGGTTCGGCGCGATCGTGAGGTTCGTGTACGAGTCGTCAAGGGAGCGGCTGCGGGGGATGATGTGGTCAATATCGCATTCGTTCACGACTTGGTGGATCGTAAGCTCCTGTTCGGGCATGTAGGGTGATCGGCAGCCTGCCTCTTGCCATAGGCGCACCTTGAGGACGTTCCGTCCCGTGACTTGCAGGCCTGCCTCTCGGAGAGCGTTTTCCGCTTCCTTGTTGTATTGCTCCCTTCGTCGTTGTGCTTGTTGGACCTTTTGTCGCTGCTTGTTGGTCCTTGCGACGTCTCGCGGAAGCTCGATGCGGACGATGTCGGGCTTGCCGTACTTCTTGATAATCGCGTTGAGGACGATGATCGCGTTCTTGACGGCTCGCTGGACGACGGGGTTTGCGATGTGAGTCGGAGTCGCGGCGTACTCCGCGGGGTTTTCGGGGGCCTTTTCGGTGCTTGTGTTCGGCTCTCGGAAACCCGCCTCTAACGCTGCTGAATAGACCAAGCCCTTTCGTAGGTGGGGTTCGATGGCGCGTAGCACTTTGGCGCAATGGCGGTTGTAGCCATCCGGCAGCTTTGCAGTTGCGAGGTAGTAGATCTCTTCGTCTGTTAGACCAAAGTCTCTCTTGAGTCCTGGGGCGATGTCCTTGATCTGTCTGCACGTCAGCAGACGATGGATGAGTCCTTCCTTCGACTTGCCTCTGTTTCCGCTGTTCGGCAGCCTGTCCCACTTTTCGCCGATCGCTTCCCACATCACGATACACGTGCGATTCCCCGGCAAGCCTTCGAGCCCCGAAGCGCCTTTATCTCGTCGCTTCTTCTTTCCATCTTCGCTGGGAGGATTGTCGGCGAACCACTCGTCTTCAGACAACCCGATGATCTTCGCGGCTTTGTCCCAACTGAGCTTCTTGCCTCGGTCCAGATCGAGCATCGCGGGATTGTCAAGCGCGTCAACGAGTTTGTGAATCTCGTCCGGCCGCATCGACCGCCTCGATCCGTCTCGGTGACAGATGTGCAGCGTCGTGAGACGTTGAAGGATCACGCTGTGTTGTGCCAGCATGGTAGCCATTGGGCAGCGCTTCTTATTGGGTAAGATCGTGCAATAACCGACCAGGCCGGACGTTGGCTTCAACGGCCGCTGATGGAAGAGCGCTTCACGCAACTGCGCGACGTAGACATCCGTTAGGATCTCTGGGTAATACTGCTGTTGGGCGGCCATGATTGCGTCGAACTCCTCTTCGTACATTCGCCGATCACCGCGGACACCGAGCACCTCGTCTCGCACGTAGGTTCTTGCCAATTGTTGGGAAACCTCTCGATCAAGTTTGTGCTTTTCGAGCACGGAAAGCGCCTTCTCCAGCTTTTCGCTGTCGGAATCGGAAGGTTCCTCCTTCCTCAAGATGGCAGAGATTCGCTTGAGGTTTTCGAGAATCTCCTTTCGCGGATCCGCCTTGAGCGAATCCCACACGTCGGAACCCAGCGAGCGTCTCACTGCATTCTCAAGCGGTCTTGCGATGCGCGCTCCTTTGATCACTCGGACCGGCTTATTCGCCTGGATTTCTTTAAAGAGAAGTTCTCCCAGCGTTCGCGCCTCGCCCGCTTCTAATCGGCTTCGTGTCCTCTCGATGTTATCGAGCACGCCCGTTGCTTCTTGGATTGCGTCGGCTTCGGCCTTCGATTCACTCCCCTCCTCTTGTGCGCGTGCGAGCGCACGTCTTGCCAGTTTGGCGTCGAGCTCGCCAACGTTCGGAATGCCGATCAGCTTGAGCGCTGCAGTGCTGAGATAACCGCGGCGTTTGGCAAGGTGGTACACCGCGCGCCCGAGTTCGTAGGGCTCGAGTTTGCGGTCGAGCGCTTCCGCTCGCGCCTTGTAGGGGCAAAGATGCGTGAGGACCCGTTCTCGTTCCTTTTCGTCTTCAGGGAGGAAGCCCGCTCGGATGAGCAGCGCGGCGACCGATCGCCTCCGCTGTCGCTTTCTCCGAAGCTGCTTGCGCTGCCGACGCTTGTCGCCACGCTTCCGGCGGTAAGAAACGAACTCGCCGCCTTCTTCCTCCCCCGCCTCAGGAAAGACGTAGGACCCAGCAGCGATGTGCGAGCGTCCGTTGGTCGGTGCGACGACCGCCCAGCCGACGCTGTTCGTACCGAGATCGAGACCTGCTTCCAACATTTCTCTTGATACCCCTTGACAAATCTGATCCCTTCGGGTAAGATACCCTTATCCGATAGACGCCTGCCCGTTCCCTCCAACAAGCTTGGAGGAAACTCCAGGCGCAAACCCCGCACAGGGGAGCCTTGTAGGTCGCTATGAGCTGCCGGGGGGCGACTCCCGGCAGCCAGGCCGTAACTCCATCATCCCCTCAGCAGGGGAAGGTGTTTGCGCAGTTCTTCGACCGTTTCGCGGTAGCGCCGCTCGGTCCAACCCATCTCGCGCGCGAGGGAGAGGGCGAGTGGGCGGGTGCCTGCTCTGAACTCGCCTTGACCAGTGCGGAAGAACGAGGTCCAAATCGCTGAGGCGCCCACCTGCCCGAGGCGATCGGCGAAACGAGCGGGATCGCGGACCGGCAGCAATGGCGCGAGCGACAGAATGACCTTCACCCCAGCCTTCGCAAGGCGCTCAGCTGCCTGCAGCCTTCGCTCGATCGGGGCGCATCGAGGTTCAAAACGGCGACTAACGGACTCGTCATCTGTCGTGACCGATATGCCGACAGTCAGGTGGTCAAATTTCTGGAACAGTTCGATGTCTTGTTCGACGAAAGGGCTCCGCGTTTGGACGTGTACGTTCGGTTGTGGTCGGACCCCGGCCAGCAAGTTCAGGATGGCTCGCGTCAAGCGCACTCTTTGCTCCAAAGGCTGGTACGGGTCGGTGGCGCTACCGATGAGGATTCGCTTCCCTGCCACGTCGGTGGTGCGGCGCTTGAGCAGGGCGAGGGCGTTTACCTTGATATCCACCCAGTTGCCCCAATCGCGAGCTTGCGCCTCGTCCGGAACGAAGAAAGCCGCGTAGCAGTATGCGCAGCCGAAGGCGCACCCAACGTACGGATTCAAGCTGTAGTCGCAAAACCCTTCTATCGCGCCCGTCGCCTTGGCAAGGATGCCGGACGCCACCCTACCCCTCACCGCCACGCCTGACGGGGCGCGGACGTCATACACCTGATCGAACAGAGCCCTCTGTGCCATGGAGTCATTCTGGCATAGAGGGGGTATGTGTGTCTACTGGTTAAGTTTAGAGTTTATCGAGCGATCCTCCAAACGGCCTGGTCGAAGCGCCCGTTCCAGTTTGCCACGGTCACGCCTCGGTCGTGGAAGCCGATCCTAGCGCGTACCTCGCCGGTGCCCGGTTGGACGAAGCGAGAGAGGTTGCCCGAGGCTGAGAAGTCGAACCGCGTGTCCGTCGTGGGGCCGGAGACTTCCCCGACCTGCTCCCAGCTTCCGGATTGGAAGTTGTAGAGCTCCACTCGCAGGCGGGTCGGCGTCGCGTCAACCGCTGCTTCGACTCGGAAACCGAGAGAGCTTGGCGTCTCTGTCGGCGAAGTGCCAGTCAGCACGATCTCCACGGAGGCAGCGGCAACCTCGGTCGGCCTGCGAGCGGCAACGTTGTAGTAGGCATCGTCCGAGAGGAACAGGTCGGAAAGCACGCCGCTCAGGAACTGCCCGCGTGTCACCTGGACTCTCTCCGGCAGGACGGTGAGCGGCACGCCCGGCACTTCATACGGAAAGATCCAGGTTCTCCACGCATTGCCTTCCGCCCACTCGTGGTGACCCCAGAGCAGGCCGTCGGTGAGGGGATCAGGGACGGAGGTGGAATAGTCGCCCCACCGGGAACCTGTGTACGGGCCTGTGTTTGTTCGAATCACGTCTCGATCGTTCATCGTTCCGAGCGGGTCGGTCGCTTTCCGCGCGGCACGATAGATGGAGATGAACTCGGTGGGACTGCTTCTGGCGCCAACGAGCATGGCATTGCCCTCGCCGTCCACTCCGATGCTGGAGAAGAAGGTGCGATATGTACCCCCTGCGTCCACGTTGCCGGATTGGCGCAGCGATGGGTTCTGTCCGGAGTTCGGCCATCCGTTCATTTGGATCTCGTACCACCTCGCCATCACGCGGGACGAATTGATATGGTGCGTAGCCCAGAGGGATCCATTGCGCACCATGCAACTCCAGAAGCGAGAGTCGAAGGTCGTAATGCGCGTGCTGGTTCCGCCCGACGGAGCGCTTTCAGGTGGGCTGTAGGCGGGGACGGTGAGCGTGAAGCTGACGAGGTTCGGCGATCCCAACGGGTCTCGAATCGCCCAGAGACGAACCGACGTGTTGTTGGACGACTCGAAGTGCTCGATCATGTACTGCGGAGAGTTCGGATCCCAGCTTTGGGGCAGGCCAAAGCTCTGCGAGCCGGTATGAAGGTAGGTCCGGGTCAAGGGCGCGTTGCCGACAAGCACGTCGCTCTTCCGCAAGATGAGAATCGCGTACTTCTGGCCTCCGCCGAACGCATCCGCCGTGAGGTAGACGGCTTGCGTGTCGGTCGCCATATTGGGTGAATCGATGCTATTATCGGCGATAGCCGTCACGTCGAAGCGGTACTTGTACCAGGTTCCGTTTGGATCGGAGTCATCGGAGACGGCATACAAGAAGTAGGATCGGCCGCCGGTCCGTTCGCACGCCATCGCCATGAACCGACCGCTGAACGGGTCGTAGATTGCTTCGGGATCAAAGACGAAGCCGCCGGGGTTGAGGTTTCCCCAGAATCCCTGCGTTCCCTCGATTTCGTCTTGGAACGTCAGCGTGCCATCTTTTGTGAAGAATGCGATCGCCCCGTTCGTCATGGCGACGATGTGATTGGGCCCGACGGCCGCGTGCGGGTCGGGAGGCGTCCACCCAGTCGAGACGATGCCAAGGAACCCCGTGCCGCCCGTGAGAGTCCTTCCCGACCACGGGTCTTCCCGATCCTTCGGGTTGAACGTCGGCGGTTCATGGGGAGCGGCAAGCTCCGTGATGTGCTGGACCTGAACCTCGCCGCCTATCGGAGAGTTCGCGGCGCCCTTCGACGAGTCCACGCGCGGGTCACTCGCCTCCAGACCCGGCGCGAGCGATTCGGGAAGAAAGACCGTGCAATAGACGCCGCTCTCGTCTCCCAAGCCAGCGTCTCCCTCCCAGGCTACCGCGATTCTGCCATCCTCATCGTAGGCGATGCGGGAAGCGCCGCTCGGCGTCCCGGTCCGCTGATCACCGAAGCGATAAGCCGTAACCGGCTGGGGGGCCGCGATCATGACACCCCGGTCATTGAAACGCGCCACGTACGTCTTGCGCGTGGGAGTCGAGGAGAGGCTGAGCCACTCAGTCCAGGCTAGCGCGAAAGATCCATCCGGGCGCGCCGCTACTGTAACTGCATTTTGAGAAATCCCAAGGAGGGGCACCGAGCGCAGAGGCCCAACGGGGCGGAGATTCGCGTCGAGCAGTTGATAGTGGACGCGATGCGTGCCGTTTGCGAGCGGCCGCACAAAGGCGACCACCGCCCCCGAGTCATGGGCAGCGATCACCGGCTCAATCCCTTCGCACAATCGTCGCTCCTTGCCGGTCGGGTTGAGTAAAGCGTCGAAGGTGCGAACGTAAACGTCGCCGCCACCCTGCTGAACGCGCTGCCACGCCACCCACACTCGCTCGCGCGTTGCGGCCACGCTCAGGAAGACCTCGCTCCCGGAGTCGGCGGTTGAGGCCCGCAGTTCCTCTCCGGCCGGCGAGCCTCCTTTGATCAAGCGGAGGAAGATGCGGCGCTTGTCGTGGTCAATCTGGCCCGTCCAGGCGAGGACCGCCCGGTGATCATCGAGTGGTGCGACGACGGGCTCGGTTTGGTCGCCCAGGAAGCGTTGATTCGCCGCGCGACCGTGGAAGAGCACGCCGAAGCGATGTCCATCCAAGTTCAGGGCCTGCCCGGTCAGCGCGGGTTCACCGTTGAGCCAGGTGAGGGCCGGGCGTTCGGCGGGGTAAGCACCGGATGCCAGACGCTCTGCACCACTCGGCTCGCCCAGTGAGTCGAAGACACGGAGCCTCAGGCGCGCAGGACCGGAGGGCTCACGACTTTGCCACGCCACCGCGAGGGTGCCATCGGCGGCCATCGCGAGGGCGGGCGCCTCTTGCCTGCCTTCGGCGGATCCGTTGACACGCCGCTCGATTCGCAGGTAGTCCTCTCCGCCCCAAGCGATCGGGCTGATTGCGGCAGGGGGAGCGGCCGGGGCGGCCAATGCCAATACCAGTGATAGCGTCATGGTCTTTCTCCTCAGATGTGGACGTGGTTTCGGACGGCGGATGTTCGGCTTACGACACGAGAGTTTCTCCGCTTAACGAGGCAAGGCTGATGGTCTCCTGGGCCAAATACCGGCTTTTCGAGCAGCCCACAGCCCATCCGAAACGTATAGAATAGTAACAACGGCGGTAGCTCCGCCGAAGGAGAGTGCAGGAATGGAAGTTCGATTCGTCGAGAAGGCCACGGGAGAGGAGTTGCTCCTCGAGCACGCCTGGACGGAGGATCTGCCCCGCGCGGGCGACGTAATTCAGCTTGGAGGCGGCCGCAAATGGACCGTTAAAGAGGTGGACTGGGTTTTCGAGGGGGACGGCGAGAAGCGGGAGGACGTTCCACTTCGCCAGGCGGTGGTGTACCTGGAAGTTTACACGGGCGGGGCGGCCGGCCCGGCGACGACGGGAAAGGTTCTCTGCGAGTGCGGCCATCCTGAGGACATGCACACTCCGATCCGTTGTGCGGGCAAGGGGAACACGTGCGAGTGCCCTGGTTTCCGGCCCGCCCAGGGCTGATCGGCGCGGGTTGGCGAGGAAATTGCGAATTTTCGGTCCGAGGGTCTTGACATGGGCGTTCGGATCGGGTATGATTCTCTCTTGCCGCGATTCCTGGATGGAGGAAGTTCGGCGGCCGGAAGTTCGGTTCTTTGACAGTTGCATCAGGAAGTAGTGGAACCACGCATCTGTGAGTACCTATTGTGAGGCTACAAAGGGTACATGGTGGATGCCTTGGGACAAGTGGCCGATGAAGGGCGCGTAAGCGGCGAAACGCCCCGGGGAGCTGCACGAGAGCGTCGATCCGGGGGTGCCCGAATGGGGAAACCCGGCGAGGGTAATGCCTCGTCACCCACGACTGAATTCATAGGTCGTGTGGAGGGAACCGGCTGAACTGAAACATCTCAGTAAGCCGAGGAAAAGAAATCGAAGAGATTCCGTAAGTAGCGGCGAGCGAAAGCGGAATAGCCTAAACCAGAGTTTCGGCTCTGGGGTTGTGGGACCGCGCATGGCGACAATACGCTAGAGGAAGGATCTGGAAAGTTCCGCCGTAGAGGGTGACAGCCCCGTACTCGAAAGCGAACGATAGCCTGCGGTATCCCGAGTAGCGCGAAGCACGAGGAATTTCGCGTGAATCTGTCCGGACCACCGGATAAGGCTAAATACCACTTGTCACCGATAGCGCATAGTACCGTGAGGGAAAGGTGAAAAGTACCCCAGGTAGGGGGGGTGAAATAGATCCTGAAACCGTGTACCTACAATCAGTCGGAGCACTATGCACGGAGCAATCCGTGAATGTGTGACGGCGTGCCTTTTGCAGAATGAGCCTGCGAGTTGTTCGTACCGGCAAGGTTAAGCGGTTCAGCCGCGGAGCCGGAGGGAAACCGAGTCTGAATAGGGCGTCGAGTCGGTACGAGCAGACCCGAAACTGCGTGATCTAGCCATGGCCAGGGTGAAGTGAGGGTAACACCTCATGGAGGCCCGTACCCATTCACGTTGAAAAGTGTCGGGATGAGCTGTGGTTAGTACGGTGAAATGCCAATCGAACGCAGAGATAGCTGGTTCTCCCCGAAATGCATTTAGGTGCAGCGTTGCGCGTTGTGCTGTGGTGGTAGAGCACTGGATGGGCTAGGGGCCCTACCAGGTTACTGAACCCAACCAAACTCCGAATGCCGCAGCATAAGCGTAGCAGTGAGACGGCGAGTGCTAAGATCCGTCGTCGAGAGGAAAACAATCCAGACCTGCAGCTAAGGGCCCTAAAACACGGCTAAGTGTGAAACGATGTGAGATCGCGTAAACAGCCAGGAGGTTGGCTTGGAGGCAGCCACCCTTTAAAAAGTGCGTAACAGCTTACTGGCCGAATGTGGTCTTGCGCGGACAATGTAAGGGGGCTCAAGCCGTGTCCCGAAGCTCAGGGTGGCTTCAACTTCGGTTGGAGTCGCGGTAGGGGAGCGTCGTGATTGCTGTGAAGCTCGAGCGTGAGCACGGGTGGAGCGATCACGAGTGAGAATGCAGGCATGAGTAGCGCTCACATGGGTGAGAATCCCATGCGCCGAAAACCTAAGGTTTCCCATCTCATGCTCGTCAGGATGGGGTTAGGCGAGTCCTAAGGTGAGGCCGGAAGGCGTAGCCGATGGATAGACGGTTGATATTCCGTCCCCGGTTGAGTTCGACCAAGAGGGACGCTTCCAAAGGTTCCATCCCACACCGTTGGTTGTTGTGGGCCCGAAATCGGCGTGGCACGGCGAAAACGTGCGGAATCGCTGATTAGGGGGAAGGGATCGCTTCGGCGTGAACGAACTGGGACTGATGGGGGCCGCGAAAAGCTCTGACGGTTATGTTCTCAACCGCTCGTACCGCAAACCGACACAGGTAGGTGAGTCGAGGAGACTCAGGCGTTCGAGAGAACTCTCGCTAAGGAACTAGGCAAACGGGCCCCGTAACTTCGGAATAAGGGGCGCCTCGGTGATGAGCCGGGGCCGCAGCGAAGCATCCCGGGCGACTGTTTACCAAAAACACAGGTCTCTGCTAAGGCGAAAGCCGATGTATAGGGGCTGACGCCTGCCCAATGCTCGTAGGTTAAGGGGAGGTGTCAGGGAGCAATCCCGAAGCACCGAACTGAAGCCCGAGTGAATGGCGGCCGTAACTCTAACGGTCCTAAGGTAGCGAAATTCCTAGTCGGCTAAATACCGACCCGCATGAAAGGCGTAACGACTTGGGAACTGTCTCAGCGAGAAGCTCGGTGAAATTGTATCACCCGCGAAGATGCGGGTTCCGCGCAGTAGGACGGAAAGACCCCGTGGAGCTTTACTACACCTTAAGATTGTGTTTCGGGTTGTCCTGTAGAGCGTAGGTGGGAGCTTCGGCGACAATGGAACACCACCCTTGGCAATCTGGAACACTAACCGGTGCCGTGATCCGGTATCGGGACCGTCTTAGGCGGGTAGTTTGACTGGGGCGGTCGCCTCCTAAAAGGTAACGGAGGCGTTCAAAGGTGCCCTCAGGCTGGTCGGAAATCAGCCGTTGAGCGTAATGGTATACAGGGCGCTTGACTGTGAGACATACAGGTCGAGCAGGGACGAAAGTCGGACATAGTGACCCTCTGGTAGTGCGTGGGCACGCCAGGGTTCACCGGATAAAAGCTACCCCGGGGATAACAGGCTGATCTTGCCCGAGCGCTCACAGCGACGGCATGGTTTGGCACCTCGATGTCGGCTCGTCGCATCCTGGGGCTGAAGTAGGTCCCAAGGGTTAGGCTGTTCGCCTATTAAAGCGGCACGCGAGCTGGGTTCAGAACGGCGTGAGCCAGTTCGGTCCCTATCCACTGCGCGCGTAGGAGACTTGAGAGGAGTCGGCCCTAGTACGAGAGGACCGGGCTGAACTGACCTCTGGTGTACCTGTTGTGCCGCCAGGCGCAGACGCAGGGTAGCCACGTCGGGAAGGGATAAGCGCTGAAAGCATCTAAGCGCCAAGCCCACCTCAAGATGAGGTCTCCCACTGGGTAACCAGGTAAGGCCCCCGGAAGACGACCGGGTTGATAGGCCGCAGTTGTAAGCACGGTAACGTGTTCAGACAAGCGGTACTAATAGGCCGAGGGCCTCACAATAGGCTCCAGTTCGTGGTCCCACTGCTTCCTGAACAACTGTCAAGAATCGAGCCTCGCCCGATGCGGGCGAACGCTCGGGCGGGAACGGGCCGCGCGCGGCGGTATAATATGGCTACGAGGCGACAGATGAGGAAGTTGTTCGTGCTTGCGAACGCAGCCGCCGTTCTCGTGCTCGCCGGCTTGGTAACGCCGGCGGCGACGGCGGAGCCGGAATTTGTTGTTGATGTCGGTGGCGCCATCTATCCCCTCCGATGGGGACAGGTTGATCCCGTTTCCGAGGATCTTGTTGCGCCCTACCCGCGCTGGCGCAACCTTTGGGCGGTGTGCTTCAAGGTTGGAAGCCGCGTCGGCGTACGGATGCATTGGGAGCCGGGCGAGACTCCGTGCGCTTGGCTCGTCACCCACTCGAAGTTGCAGAGCAAGCTGACCGCCCAAACCTACTGGACAGAAGGTGCCTGCGATGCGCCTGGAGGCCATGGCACTCACGAGCCGGGTGAGATCCACTGGTTTCCGGCTGACGTGCCGGACTTTGTTGAGTACGCCGAGCTAATCGGTGACGTTGTCACCTGTGCCCCGATCGAATTCGGCGGCTCGACAGCGCGGACCACCGAGGTGTTCGTGGTGCTGGACGAGCCGAAGGCGCCGATGGACCCGGCGTGGGTCAGTTTCCTGAGGTATTCGTGCAAGTGGGCACGGTACCGACCGGATGAATTCAACCAATCCCAATGGGACGCCGAGACGAAGACGGTGGAGGATCTGACGAAACGGGAGACGCTCGGGTTGTTCTTCCAGAGGCCCGGTATGGCGTATCCGATAAGTACCGCCACGCAGTGGCTGAACTTCTACACTGGCAATTATCACCTAAAGATGATTCTCGACCTATGGGAAGCGGGTGCCTGGGTCAAGGGCAACTGCGTAGATGCCGCGGTCATGGTTCTTCTCGCCAACTGCAGCACGGGTGTTGACTTCATGGCGAGGGGGTTGACCGGCGACCTCCATCCGGGCCTCTACTTCGCCAGCAACCCTCTCTGCCTGATCGGTAGCGATCCGCTTCTGACGGAGAACTACCGCCCGGTGCAGTGGACATGGCACCAGGTGGCAACGCACGTAGGTGAGCCGTTCAGCGCCGGCGCGCGCGTGTGGGACGCTACTGGGGCCCACTTCTATGACCTCAACGGGATCAGCTACCGTAACCCGCCCGCGCACCATCCGCCTTCCGGCCAGTTCTGGACAATGCACGATTACTGGCAGAAGCCGGACGGCGCGGGAGGGTTCCTCGGCGTCGTAGAAAGCCCTGTGCAGGGTATCGGCACGCCATACGGATTCAACATGGCGTATGGGGTTGATTGGAAGCCGCCAGGGCTTTCAACATCTTACGATCATAGGCCACCAGGATAGGAGGAATCAAGACCATGAAGCACTTCACTCGATCGAGAGCTGCAGTGATGGGGACGGCGGCAGGGATGGCCATCGTCGCCATGGCAGTAGCGGCGCAAATCATCACCCGGGGATTCGACGGAATCAGCACACCACCGACAGAGACTTCTGATGCGGAGGAGCACAGTGGCCGTAGCATCGCCGACCCAAACCCACCGAACGAGACGGACCAGTTGACTGGAACGCAGGAACCGCATTTGGCAAAGGAGGCGGTACTGCGCACGCAACTTGAGGCGGTGCTGAGCAGGGTGCCGAGGCTTCGCGTCGAGCAGCTCAGCGTCATCGTCCACAGGGGCATGACGATCACCGGGCCAGCACTCGAAGTTTATCCGGATGCCGCCGCCGCTCATGATGGGATCAAGGCCACGGTAGTGCTCACAAGAGGGGTGGTCAAGTTCGGTTCCAATTTGCACTTGAAGTCTAGACCCGCCCCGGCAGCCGCCGTTGCCCTCATGTATTCGTGGACACAACGGGCGCTGCCACCGCAGCCGGGCCTGCCAGAGGGGACCTTTACAGGGCTGCCGATCGGCGAGTGGTCCCGATACTCCGCACCCGATCCTGCGCCAGGTACTCCGCCCGTGCGCGAGATGGCCTGTGGCCTACGGGTGTACGACTCAACCGTTGCGCTTACATTCGCAGTCGACTACCCAATCGATGCCTCTGATGGAAGCCCAGGCTCCGACCGGATTACGGACGAGGACCTCCTGACGACGGAGTATCTTGCGCGTCTCCTTCTATCGGCAGCGCTTCTGCTGGAGAACGACTTTGACTCTATGCGGCGCGGTGAGATGACCGTGGGCGGTTCGCGGGTTCCGACCAGGCGCACCGCCGATGGCGCCACACTCGTCCCGCTGGCGCGATGGGCCGAGGCGGTCGGCGCGACCGTGGCAAGCGGCGCGCCAGGTCGCGGAGTGTTCCCTGGCGGTTTCGTGCCTGTGCTTCCGAACTCGGGCGTGTGGTCGGTCACCCGCGGTGATCGAACCGTGATCGTTCCTCTTGCCGCGCGCGCGATCATCGTAGAGACGGTACGCGTCGATCTCCCATTCCCCGTCGTCAAGAGCGGAGACGAGGTTTGGGTTGCTGTCGAAGCCATAGAAGAGGCGCTGTTGCGGTAGGCTGCCGTGAAAGTACCAGCAGGCTGGTGTATTGTTGCCGCTGTCGCCATTCTATGCGCCCCGGGAGTTCGTCAGGTAAGCGAAGATCGCCAGTCGCATCTGCCGCTCCAGCTCCAGGCGTACGGCACAACCGCCCTCGACCTGCCCGGCTTTTCCCGCGCCGCCAAGGCACCGCGCATCACTGACAAGCGGTACTCGCCAGACCCTCAAGGGACGCTCTCGGCTCGATACGCTGAGCTCTTTGGGTCATCGCCGAAGCCCGGGCGCGTCGTGAGCGCGATCCTCGAATATGCCCGACCTGCTACGAACGAGCATGTCGGGGCTACACTCAGGATCGGCACTAACATATACTCCGATGGCCAGTATGCGTCGTTAATCGGAGACCCAAGCACCCGTTCGGTATCGAGAGTCGGGGCATATCGGCGAGGGACGTACTCGGGCTATGGGCTAGGCCAGGCCAGTTGGGTGACAACGTCGGCCGGGCGTCCCGAGCTTGACCGAAGCCTCAAGATCACCGCAGTCGACGGGAAAGTGGTTGCTGCAGTGGATCTGTGGCTTCAGCCGACAAACACAACCGATAGGAACCCTGGCTGGCGGCCACTCACTGACCTGGACTATCAAGTGTCTGAGTTTGCGGCTCGCCTGGCGCTCTCGTACGGGCGGATGGCTGACCTCGACTTCGAACGTGCTCCGAAGGTCGAGATCACCGTCCGCAACACACGGATCGATTGCAGAACTCCTGGAGACCTGACCCTTGCACCTCTTCGCTCGGTGCTGCGGGCGGTCGGTGGCAGTTTGGATGGTGGCGAGTTCGGCGTCTACAGGGCGAGCGTAGGCGGGCGAAGCCTACGCATCGTGATCGCGTCGCGAGAACTGGTCGTGGATCAACGCAAGATTGCGCTGTCCTGTCCGATCCTGTTTGATGGGACGGAACTTTGGATTGAGAAGAATGCCGTGCTCTCCGCGCTCCGACTTTAGCATTGCACACGTAGGTGAGCCGTTCAGCGCCGGCGCGCGGGTATGGGAAGCTACGGCGGCCCACTTCTATGACTTGAACGGGATCAGCTACCGCAACCCTCCCGCGCACCATCCGCCTTCCGGCCAGTTCTGGACAATGCACGATTACTGGCAGAAGCCGGACGGCGCGGGAGGCCTCTTCGGCGTCGTATGCAGCCCCCTGCAGGGGCTCGGCACGCCCTACCGTTACGACATTGGGTTCGGAGCTGATTGGAAACCGGGGCTGTCCACGGATCCGTGGACACCTGCGGACGAGCGTGGATGACATGGACAGGTGGTAACAAAGATGTACACATGCACGGTGAAATTGTTGAAGAGTCCGGGGCTTGGCAAGGTTGTGCTTGCGGTCCTGACCTTGGGTTGCGCAGCGGCGGTTGTCGCAGTGCTCATTCGCGCCGCTCCTGTAACCTCCTCCCAGGGGCCCGCGCGGGTGGAGGACAACGGTCTCGGCGGCGCCACGCTCCTCCCCAGTGCTTCCGCCCAGCACCGTCAGGAGCCCACGGATGGTCTGTCTCGGATGATGACGGAGCTTCGGCGCCTGCTCCCTCAGGCGGGTGAGGTCCTGGGCGCGGGGCTCGTGTGGAGGGACGTCCACATGCGCCTGCGACACGAGGAGCAAATACGCAACAAGTATATCCGGGCCGCGGCTGCCGACCCGAACGCAGCTTTAGACCTAGTTCAAGTTGTCGGTCATACTGCCCGGGAAGGAGCAGGAACGGGTTACTCCTTGAGCCTTCTGGAGAGTTCTTCCGTTGCAGAGGCGATGGCAGTCGCGATGACCTTCACACAAAGGCGGCTGCCTCCGACGCCCGGTCTTCCCGATGGAACGCTGACTGGCCTTCCGATTGGTGAGAGGTCGTGGTATGCAGCTGTTGCGCCTAACCGTGGAGCCCCGCCTTCTCGAGAGATGTATTGCAACATCGTAGTGCACGATACTACGATCGCACTCGACTCACGAATCGACTATCCCATCGACGCCTCGGACGGCAGCCCAGGCTCCGAGCGCATAACAGACGAGGACCTGCTGATGGCCGAGTACCAAGCACGCCTGATTCTCTCGGCTGCTCTTCTGGTGGCGAACGACTTTGAGTCCATGCGGCGCGGTGAGATGACCGTGGGCGGTTCGCGGGTTCCGACCAGGCGCACCGCCGATGGCGTCACACTCGTCCCGCTGGCGCGATGGGCCGAGGCGGTCGGCGCCACCGTGGCAAGCGGCGCGCCAGGTCGCGGAGTGTTCCCTGGCGGTTTCGTGCCTGTGCTTCCGAACTCGGGCGTCTGGTCGGTCACCCGCGGTGATCGAACTGTGATCGTTCCTCTTGCCGCGCGTGCGGTCATCGTGGGTTCGCAGCGAATAGACCTCCCCTTCCCCGTCGTCAAGAGCGGAGACGAGGTTTGGGTTGCTGTCGAAGCCATAGAAGAGGCGCTGTTGCGGTAGGGGTTCGCCGGCGCGGTGTGTGGGCTGCACTGGCTAACGCTGCCGGAATGAGCAGCGCCGGGCTGGGAGCCATTGAGCCTACGCCGGAGGCTCGGACACCACTTCCCTGCTCCGCGCTCGACGCGCACTGCGAACGAACAGCCACGAAATCCAAAGCGCGAACGGAAGCCAAATCGGCGAGAAGACCGCGAGCCAAACTCCGACCAAAGCCAACTCGCGAAGGAAACCCGCGAATGCATCCGTCGCGGTCGCCCAGCCCTCTTTGAACCATCCCGGGTCGCCGGAACCGACGGCTGCGGCCGCACTCTCATCGAACGTTACATCAATGGTGGAAAGAGCCACCAGTTCCTTCAGCTGCAAGCGCTGGGCGTCCATCCTCTCAATCTCCCCTCGAACTTCGGCGAGTTGGCGATTGACCTCGATCACGTCCGTTACTTTCGTTGCCTTGGAGAGAATCGAACGAAGAGCGTCCTCTTGGGCGCGCAGGTTCTTGAGACGAGCCTCGATGTCCACGAGCTGCATCGTTACGTCTTCCCCGCTCACGCTCCGCCGCAACGGGGTCCCGAGTTGTGCCAGGCGATCGAGGACTTCGTCGAACCGGCTCGCGGGGACTCGCAACCGCATGCTGACGTACGGACGCTCGCCCGTCAAGTTTTCGGAAGAGCTGGACTCGACGAACCCGCCGACGTCTTCGGCAAGCTGACGCGCCTTCGCTTCCGCCTCGGCGGCGTTGGCAACGCGTACCGTGAGCTCCGCGCGACGGATCACTTGCCTCTCTGTGTACGAAGCGAGAACCGCTTCGGCGCCTTCCTTTTCCATGGCCGAAGCCGACGCGTCCAAGTCCGCGGATGCGGCAGGGGCGGAAGCGGTCTTCTCACCCCCGCTCACGGATCCGGAACAGCCGATGAGGGCGAACACGAGCCAGACGAGCGGAATCCAAATCCAGTTGCGAATCATGCGGACACCTCCTACCGGCGCCGCATGCGGGCGCCTTAAACCATAGAACAACAATCCGCCCGGCACGGTTCCCTTACCCGCCGGCAATCGCTCCGACGATCCGAAGCGGTTCCCTGCCCTCGGCGACATCTTGTGGCAGCGGCGTGTCCATATCTACATCCGACAGATCTTGGCCACACGCAAAGAAACGAACCATGGCGCGCCGCCGCCCGGTCAAGTAGTCCCGTGTGGTCCCGCGCAATGGTGGGTACTCCTTCTCAAGCGCATCGAGAATACGTCGCAGAGTCACCGGCGGCTCGACATCCAACTCGACCTCGTCCGAGGTTTTTGCCAGTTTTGTGAGTTGATAGGGCAAGCGCACCCTAATCAAGGGTCTGCACCTCCACGGAGAGCACTTTCGGCAGGTTGGATGCGATCGCCTGCCAGCTGTCTCCCGAGTCGGCAGACGCGTACACCTGCCCGCCCGTCGTTCCGAAGTAGAGTCCGCACGAGTCCAGTTGGTCTACCGCCATTGCGTCGCGCAGCACGTTGACGTAGCAATGCTCTTGCGGCAAGCCGTTGGTGAGCGCTTCCCACTCGTTGCCGCCCGTCCTACTACGATACACGCGGAGGCGACCTTCCGCAACGTAGTGAAGCGAATCGCTTTCGATCGGAATGACATAAATAGTTTCCGGCTCGTGCGCATGGACGGCGATGGGAAAACCGAAATCGCTCGGAAGGTTTCCGCTCACTTCGTACCAGGTATCTCCGCCGTCGTCGCTGCGCATGATGTCCCAGTGCTTCTGCATATAGAGCACGTCCGGCCTGGAGGGATGAGCATCGATCCGGTGCACGCAATGACCGACCTCCGATTCCGGCTCTGGCATGAAATCGGAGTGCAGCCCTTTATTCACGGGCTTCCAGGTCTTCCCACCGTCTTCTGTGCGGAAGACCCCGGCCGCCGAGATGGCAACCCACATGCGGTCGTGGTTCTGGGGGTCCATGAGGATCGTGTGGAGACACATGCCTCCGGCGCCAGGTTGCCAATCGTTGCCGGATCCGTGATTCCTCAGTCCCGGAAGCTCGTACCAGCTTTTTCCGCCATCTTCACTCTTGAATAGAGCCGCGTCCTCCACTCCAGCATAGACGACCTCCGGGTTGTCAAGAGACGGCTCCAAGTGCCAAACGCGTTTGAACTCCCATGGGTGAGGCGATCCGTCGTACCATTTGTGGGTGCCCGGGTCTCCCTCGTAGGGGAACTCATTGCCCACGGCCTCCCACGTCTTCCCCCCATCGGTCGAACGTTGCACCTGCTGCCCAAACCATCCGGTGCTTTGAGAGAGATAGATCCAGTCGGGGTCTGCGGGCGAACCTTTGGCGTGGTAGATCTCCCAGCCGGCGAAGTGCGGGCCGTCAATCTTCCAGTCCTTTCGGTTGTCCGAGGTGAATACGAAGGCGCCTTTCTGGGTTCCTACCAACAAGCGTACTTTGCCCATTCGACCAGTTTACTCACGTGGGCGCGGTTTGTACCGAGACGGCAGCGGCGGCACGCTCTTCCAGACACCGAGCGAGGGGATCGGAGCGCGTGGGTTACTGCTTCGCGCTTCTTCGAGCTTCTTCCAAGTCGCCTCAGGGAGGAGACAGGTTCTTGCGCTCTCTCGTACGACCTTGAGCCGCTCGAGAGATGCAGGGCGACGCCGCTCGTGGTACCATTTGGTGGTACGAAGGATCAGGATGTCGCCGCGCAACTCGAACACCCCATCCCGCTCGACGGCCGAACGGAAACAGCCGTAACCGTACTCGCGGAACGTCCCGTCCTCCCGCAACACCAATAGGCCCCAGTTCGTACTGCCGTCCTCATACTGGTAGTCCCCATCGAGGACCAGCCGTCGCGGCGCCGGGATGTTGCGGTCGGTAATCATCCACTTCTCACAACCGCACACGAGCGCCGCGCAAAAGCCAAAGCTCAGGTAGGCAGTTATGCGCCGAAGTCGGATCATCAGGCTCTCACGAGCGTCGGAAGAGGTAATACGCGCCAACAGAGGCCATCAAAAGACCGAAGAGAAGTGCGATGATCTGCCCCGCCAGGTAGGCTCCATCGCCTTGAGGACCGCCTCTGGCCAACATGCCGATGAGAATCAAGAGGCCTCAAGCCAGACCGATAGCGCCCAGAATACGAAGATACATTTCGTTTGCAACCTCCGCTACAATCCCATTCTACCTACTGTTCGAAGATTCGTCAGAAATCGCTGAGTACCCAAAGCTGCAGCCCCGCCAGGGTGATGTTGAGGAGAATCAGGACCAGGCGCACCGCGTCAAAGGCTGCCCACACGCAGATCAGACCAAGCACGCCGAGGGCGAGGGTGATGTAGCACAGGACCCTTGCGATTGCGATCGCCCAGTCGGCTTGGAACAGCAAGCCGGCTCCGATGAGCAATTGGACGACCGCGACGGCAAAATCGAGGCCCATCTCCTCTGTCGCCGCTTCCTCGCCGAACACGCCTGCGTACGCCAGGCTGCCGAGCACGACGCCGAGCAACCCAAACAGCACCCACAGGCCGGCGAGAATGTAGTAGAGAACTTCCTTCGCCGTCGTCCCCGAAGAGGCCCCTCGCACCGCGCGCGCGATGTTGTTAAGGTCGCGCCCGCAGAACTGACACCGAACGAACGTCGGCGGGACGAAGTTTCCACACTGGGGACACTGGATCACCCAAATCTCCTCCCGAAACCGGGAGAAGTCTACCCAGAAATCCTTGGGGCTTGACAACGGCGGCCGAACGGGGTAGAATACGCTCAACCTGATTTCCGGGTGGCCATGGCGAGGGGGAAACGCCCGTTCCCATCCCGAACACGGAAGCTAAGCCCCTCAGCGGCGAAAGTAGTTGGCTGGTGACGGCCTGCAAGGATAGCACGCTGCCCGGAAATCTTTTTTTGTTGGCTCACATTTCAGCGGGACCTTCGTCCGCTGGCCGACATTCATGCCTGCCCGCGCTCTGATTCCAGCACCCAGTCGAGAATCCTCTCGTTCAACGCCTCCAACTTGCCGCGGGTACGGTGCAGCTTCTCTTTTCGGGTGAGGAACGTGTGGATGAATAGAACCGATCCGCATTGATGGATTATATACCCTTCCTGGTTATGCGTAAGGTACCCTTTGCACGCATGCCGTCTGATTGGTCGTTTGGATCCATACCAGAGCTCGAAGGCTTGCCCCCGGAAGAACGGAAGCGGCTGTGGCAGGAAGCGTACAAAAGGGCCCATAAACGGTGGCAGGTGTGGTTGTCGTTCCTGCCGATGGTGGGCCTCCTCGCCCTGGCCTCCTTGGTGGACGGCATCATCGCCTTCGCGATTGCCGGCGCCATCGGCGGAGCAATCTATGGGATGGTCTTGGTCCGATACACGCGCCCCATTCTCCGCGAGATGCGCGGCAAGACGCACGATGAAGTGACGCCACCGCCCAGGATTGACGACGCCGAACCGTAACGGTCTCAACTCGCTGGGTTTCGCATCCCACAACAACAAACCCCCGCCTCGTTCGTCTCTTCGATAAATGTCTTCCTTTCAAAGCGAGCCTACACCGCCGATCAGCGTATTAGGCGCGGAGGTACCGGCTGGAACCAAGCATCGTCTCGAGATGTTTGTCTCTTCCCTCTCCACAGGCACCCCCCTGACCGTCCCGGTGATTGTCGTCAACGGACGGCTTCCTGGACCGCGCCTCATCCTCTCCGCAGCGATTCACGGAGACGAGATCAACGGAGTCGAAATCTGCCGCCAGGTCTTGGATAGGGTGGATCCGTTTTCCTTGCATGGGACGATCATTGCCGTGCCCGTCGTAAACGTGTTCGGCTTCATCACGCAGTCGCGCTATCTGCCGGACCGGCGCGACTTGAATCGCTCGTTTCCGGGGAGCGCGCAGGGATCGCTTGCTTCCCGACTCGCGCATCTCTTCTTGAATCGTTTGGTGAAACTCTGTAACTACGGGATTGACTACCACACTGCCAGCGTCGGCAAGCGAAACCTCCCACAGATTCGGGCGAACCTGAAGGACCCGCGCACCCGGGAGCTCGCCCAAGTGTTCGGCTCATCCGTTTGCATCCAGGCCAGGGAGCGGGCCAAGTCGTTGCGTGCCGTCGCGTCCTCGATAGGCATCCCGATGCTTCTGTTCGAAGGCGGCGAGGTGCTCCGCTTTGAGCCGGACGTGATCGAGGCGGGCGTCTCCGGCACGATGAGGGTGCTCCGCCATCTCGGAATGATCACGGCGAGTCAGCCCGAACCGCCGCCGGAACCATTGATTGCGGTGGACGCTGGGTGGATTCGGTCGCCCCGCGGCGGCATCCTCCATCTCAACGTAGGCCTGGGCGATCACGTGGAAATGAAACAGACGCTCGGCTCCATCACGGACATGTACGGCACGGTACGCGCGAAGGTCATCGCCCCGGATTCGGGGGTCATCATCGGTTGCGCGACGAATCCCCTCGTGAGCCGGGGCGATGCCCTGCTCCATCTGGCTTGTCCCGCAGAATCAAGCGGTCATATGGGATGACGTCTGCGGCCTTGCCTGAGCCGCCCGAGCGTCCAGCGAAGGCTCACCCGCACCGCGCGCGGACAGGAAGAGCAGCGAGCCAATCAACGCGAGATTCTTCAGGAAGTTCGCCATCTCGGCGCGCTGCTGCATCGCGTCCGCCACAGCCCAAAAGTTGTGGAAGATCAAGGTTACGGGAATGAGCCACAGGGCGAGCACGAGCGCTCCGATTCGCGCTCGATACCCGAGCAGCACGCTCAAGCCGCCAAGAATCTCGATCGCAATCGTACCGGCAAGCAAGACCGGCACGAGGGGGAGGCCCTTGGCAGCCATGTACTCGGAAGTTTGATCCCAACCCGGGATCTTCATGAGACCGCTCAGAATGAAGATGAGCGAGAGCAGCAGCCTGCCGATCACAATCGCTGCGCGTTCCATGATCTGTCAACCTCCCTCGTGTCTCGTTAGCTTTGGGTAGCGGCGGCTTCCGTCGCTTTCACCGCTTCGACCTCGATTTCGATTTCGACCTCTTCGCCCACGAGGACTCCGCCAGTCTCGAGGATCTGGTTCCACTCGAGGCCGAAATCCTTCCGGTTGATCTTGGTCTTGGCGGAGAAGCCGATCCGCTCACCGCCCCACGGGTCCTTGCCGCGACCGTGGAACTCGACGTCAAGAGTCACCGGTTTGGTGACGCCATGAATCGTGAGATCGCCCACGACGCGGAACCGGTTCTCGCCGGCAGGCTCGAAGGCCGTGCTCTTGAACGTGATGTTGGGGTAGTTCTGCACGTCGAGGAAGTCCGGCGACCGCAGGTGGTCGTCGCGCTGCTGCTCCTGCGTGTTGATGCTCGCAGCGTCAATCGTAACCTCCACCTGCGACTGCGTTGGGTTCTCCTCGTCGAACAGAAGCGTTCCGGTCCACTTCTCGAACCGCCCGCGCACGCGGGAGATCATCATGTGCCGAACACTGAAGTTGATGCTCGAATGCACATTGTCAAATTGCCACTTCTCGATTGCCATTTCAGGAACCTCCTTTTGGGTGTTTCTTCGATGTGCGACGAAGCGTGCCCTTGAGCTGTCCTGTGTAGGCGTGAAGAGTCTCTGGGCGAAGGCTGAAGAAGGCGTGCTGACCGCTTCGGCGCGCCGCGACCAATCCCGCGTCTACCAGCACCTTGAGATGGTGGGAGATCGTAGGCTGGCCGACTGGAAAGCGCTCGGCGACCTCGCCGCAAGACAACTCCCCAGCCTGAGCAATGGCCGTCAGAACGGCCATGCGCGTCGGGTCGGCAAGCGCCTTGGCGATCCTCACCATTTGTTGTTCGTCCAGATTGGGCTCGTCCCTTCGTCGCATATCGATGCTCGTACATATGTACATACGTCGGAATGTCGGTTCGCGTTCCCATTAGCCGGGGATAAAACGGTTCCTCCAGAATCAGTAAGGTCATGTATAATCTCCCTGAAATATGCCCGAACAAGGTGAGTGGGAGGAAGTCGTCGCCCGGATCGAGGCGCTCGAAGAGCGACTGGCGCGGATCGAAGCTCGGCTCAGGATCGCCGCAGACGCCCCTCGAGAGCCCGGGTTCGAGCGCTTGACCCCTCCCCCGGTCCCCCCGCCCGTCATCGAAGAGAAGCCGGATCCCGAGGCGGAAACGGCTGCCTCGTACAAGGGCGCGGAGTATACGATCGGATCTCGGATCCTGCCGCGCGTGGGGGGCACGATCTTCGTCCTGGGGATCCTCTACTTGGTCGGGCTTGGCATCCAGCAAGGATGGCTCACTCCGGTCGTGCAGTTCCTCATTGGGCTGGCGATCAGCCTGGCCTTCATCGGAACCGGCATCAAGAGGCAGGAAGAGAAAGCCGAGTTCGGGCACCTGCTCGTCGGGATCGGGGCGGCGGGGCTCTACGTGACCCTTGGCGCAGGACACGTCCTGCAGGGTCTCTACCCTGCAGAGGTGATGATCGTCCTATTCCTGCTTCTCAGCGGAATGCTTCTCGCCTACAGTCTCCGCCATGAATCCAAGACGTTCTATGGAATGGGGACTGTGGGCGCCCTTGCCGGCATCGCGATGGTGCTGTACCACGGTCAACTGACCACGGCGGCGATTCTCGACGTCATCGTTCTCTTCGCTTGTCTGAGCATCGCCATTCACCAACGATGGGCCTATGCGGGTCTCATACTTTGGATTGGCACTCTCGTCGTGCCCACCTCCGTCGGCTTTGGCATGACACCCGGCGCTGGCCTACCCTATCTCGGCGTTGCCCTTCTCTATACTCACACGCTCCTGTGCTGGCTTGCTTACGCTCTGACGATCGAGGATGATCCCATCGATCGGTACGGGGTGTTCCCCACCGCCTACGCCTCTGTGACGGCGATCTTGTCTCTCAGCCTCGTATCCGGCATGAAGGGGCTGCTTCCGCTCGGAGTTTTCCTCGCATTGCTCGCAGTGATGGGGGCGTATTTCCGCTCGAAACCGGCCGTATCCAGTCGGCTGCTCTTTGCAGCCGCTTTCGTCGGTACGGTAATCCTGCCCTATGTTTGGCCAACCATTCCGCGAATTTACATTCAGGCCGTGCTGGCAGGCGCGTTGTCTTTGATCTCCGTGCGCCTTAGCAGCAGACTCCTCTTGGGCCTTTCGGCTGCGCCTCTGTTTGTCGCGACGGGCACTTATCTGGACGGGACGCAGTTTCACCTGAATCAGCGAACCGAGCTCATGGTATTGGTGTTCCTCATGACCGCGACAGTGGTAATCACGATCGCGGTCGCCCGAGTCTTGCGCATCGCTCAGCCCAGCGTTGCCATCGGCGCTGCCCTCCTCTTGCCCTTCACGATGCGCTTGGTCCTCGTGCTTCGAGGCTATCCGGAGGGGCCGAGCGAGCAAAGCACCTACTATCTCACGTTCCTATCCTACACGCTTGGGGTGTCGCTCCTCGCGTGGATCGGGCAGAATCGCTGGCTGCTTGCGCTGGCATGGGTGCTGTTCGCGATGACGGTCGCGCTCTTTCTGCTGTATGAGATCTATGACAAATCTCTTCCCATTGAGGTTACGAGCCATGCGATCTTGCTCGCAACCGTCGCAGTCTTGACGAAGACCTCCATGCAGCTCGACGAGCAACCTGGGCTGCTGCTGGCGGTGGGGTGGGCGATCGCCTTTCCGTTTTTCTCCCGGATCGTGTATCTGTTGTCCACCCTCACGCCTCTCCATGCGGGTGCGACGCTCACAACAGCTTGGGTGGGGTACGCGTCGGCGGCCCTGCTCGTAGGACTTCTTTCCAATCATCGGGAACTTCGCGTGCTCAGTTTCATGCTGTTCTTCCTTACTGTCGGGAAACTGCTCTTCGTAGATCTCTGGTTCCTCGACCCACTCGTACGGGTTGTCGTGCTCATGCTCGCGGGGCTTGCGATGATCTGGGGAGGTTACTGGTATCTGCGTCTGCAGCGGGAGTCGTAGCCTATACTAACGGGATCCGATGGCTCCCGTTTACATCGCCGTAGACTTGGGCGGAACCAACGTCCGCGCGGCCCGCGCGTCCGTTTCCGAGCCTATCCGCTTGGGCCGGCTCCACAAGGCGCCCTCCCACGCGCGCGACGGAGTGGAGGCAACCGTCGAGGCAATCGTTCGAGTCGCCCGCGCTGCAGCCGGCAAGTCGGAGATTCGCGCGGTGGGCGTCGCCGTCGCTGGGCACGTGGACGGGCGAGTCGTGCATTGGTCGCCGAACTTCGGCGTTACAACGAAACGCGGCTTCCGCATGTGGCGGAACGTTCCATTGGCGTCACTGCTCGAACGCGAACTCAACGCTCCGGTCTCCCTGGGCAACGACGCGAACACGGCCGCGCTCGGCGAGTATTGGTACGGCTCCGGCCGCGGCACAGCGCACAGCTTGGCCCTTTTCACGCTGGGGACCGGCGTTGGCTCGGGGTTCGTGTTACGAGGTGAAATGTTCACCGGGTTTCGCGGTGGCGCCGTCGAGTTCGGACATGTTGTCATCGAACAATCGGATGAACCCTGGTTGACCGGTTCGCCCGGCCCGGTGGAGGCGTTCTGCGGCGCAAGGGGCTTCGAGATGCGCTTCGGCGCGACACCCAAGGCGCTCGCGCAGAGAGCCGAGCGCGGGGATGTCGCCGCGCGCGACGCCTGGACCCAATACGGACGCTGGCTCGGCACGGCAGCCGGAAGCGCAATCAACGCGTTCGCGCCGGAGATCCTCGCCTTCGGGGGTGGGATCGCGAAGGCTGCAGACCTCTTCTTGCCAGCGTGTGTGGCACAGGTGCGGCGCGTGGCCGTCCCATCCATCGCCCGAAACACGCGGATCGTCGTGGCAGAACGAAAAGAGGATGCGGCGCTGTTTGGCGCGGTTGCACTGGTCCGGGAGAGGGCGAAATGAGGATCCGCCGGGAAGAGAGGCGTTTGGCAGACGGGCGTCGGCTCTACCTGTACGAGTTCGACGAGGATCCGGGCGACGAGATTCAGGCGCGGCAGACGAAGTTCTGGTCCATCGCCGCGCCGGCCTGGGAGGAACGAAGCGCGGAGATCGAGGATTGGCTCGCGCCGATCACCGAGCGGCTCCTCACTGCGATGCCGTCGGATGAGTCGGCCCTCGTCCTCGATGCCGGCTGTGGGCGTGGCAGCATGCGGATGAAGAACCGCGTCGTGGGTATTGACATCGCGCCTGCCATGCTCGACCCGACGAGAAGGGTTGTGCGCGGAAGCTGCACGGTGCTGCCCTTCCGATCCAACGCATTCGATGGCGCGGTCTCTCGGCTCGTCCTGATGCTCGTTCCTTCCCCCCTTCAGGCGCTCGGTGAGATCCAGAGGACGCTCAAGCCGGGCGCCCCTCTTGCGTTCGCGGTCTGGGGCCCTAAAGAGAGAAACGGCTGGCGGGCGGCAGAAGAAACGATCACGGAGCACTTGCAGATTCGGCCTCCCCGCCCCGACGAACCGCACATCTGGCGTCTCTCCAATCCAGAGGAGGTGCAAACTTTCATTGAAGAATCGGGAATGGAACTGGAAGAATTCGATTCGGTCGAGATGCATTACTGGGAGAAGCACACGGCCGAGGAAGCCTTCGACCTCATCGTTGCCCTGTCCGGAGGGCTTTCCCATCTTTGGCAACGGATTCCGGAGGCGGATCGGCCTGCGGTGCGCGAACGCGCGATCCAAGCCCTGGCGGACCGTCGCGGAGAGGCGCATGTGTACGTTTGCAGGAAACCGCTCGACCGCTAAGAGTTGATCGCCAGCACCGCCGCACCTTCGATCCCGTCCGTCTTGAGCTTGACCAGCGCTTCTTTGGCGCGCTCCAGCGGGAAGACCTCAACGCTGGTTCGCAGCGGAATCTCGGCAGCCAGCTTCAGAAGTTCTCTACCGTCCTCTCGCGTGTTGGCCGTCACGGACGTAAGAGTCTTTTCATGAAAGAGATGTTTCTGATATTGTAGGTTCGGGATGTCGCTCAAGTGAATGCCGGCGGAGGCCAGAGTGCCTCCCTTGTCCAAGGCCTCGAGCGCGACGGGAACGATCTCTCCCGCCGGGGCGAAGAGGATGGCAGCATCCAGCCGCTCGGGCGGAAGGTCGTAGGCTCCGCCCACCCACGCGGCTCCCAGATTCGCGGCAAGCCGCTGGTGCTTCTCTCCGCGCGTCATCACGAAGACTCGGCAATCGTAGTGCCGCGCAACCTGGATCACGATATGCGCGGAAGCGCCGAAGCCGTACAAACCGAGTTTGCAGCCCGGCACAGCCCCCGAGCGCTTGAAGGCGCGGTACCCGATGATGCCCGCGCACAGCAAGGGAGCCGTGTGGGCTGCGTCGAGAGTCTCCGGAATCGGATAAAGAAACTCGGGCCGCGCGACGACGGACTCCGCGTAGCCGCCATTCTTGTGGTATCCCGTGAACGTAGGCTCGTCGCAAAGGTTTTCCCTTTCCGACACGCACCAGCGACATCGTCCGCACGAACTCCAGAGCCACGCAACGCCGACGCGTTCTCCCGTATCTCGACGACGACCGATCACCTGATGTCCCGGAATAATCGGGTTCTTGGCGACCGGCAGATCCGCCTCCAAGACATGGAGGTCCGTCCGGCAGACACCGCAGACTTCAACGTCCACCACCACTTCGCTGCCCGTCGGGATCGGTTCCGGCGCTTCCGTAACCGTGAGGGGTAAGTCTTCCACCGGCCCGCGACTCGATACGAGGACAGCGCGCATCTACGCCTCCTCGAACCAAGCCGTGAAGTGCCGGAGGATCGGACTCTGCTTGACGATGCGCAATCCTCGGGCTGCATCTCGTTGTTTCCAGAGTTCGTCAAAAACCTCGAGAATGTAGTTGGCGTGGGCCTGAGTGTAGACGCGGCGAGGGAGAGCCAAGCGCACCAGCTCTTTGTCTGCGGGGGTCTCCTCCCCTGTATCAGGATCTCGCTTCCCGAACATCACGCTTCCAATCTCGACGGCTCGAATGCCTCCCTCACGATAGAGTTCAACGACGAGCCTTTGCGCGGGATAGTCGAGTGGCGTGAGATGAGGATAGAACGCCTGGGCGTCCACATAGACGGCGTGACCGCCGGGCGGACGCACAGTGCGGATTCCGCGTTCCGTCAGACGAGTGACCAAGTATCGGGTACAGGCGAGGCGGTACTCCAGGTAGCGCTCGTCGAGAACCTCGTCGAGACCCACAGCCAGCGCCTCCATATCTCTGCCGGCCATTCCCCCGTAGGTCGGGAATCCTTCGGTGAGGATCAGAAGGTTTCGCGCCTGCTCCGCCAGCTCGTCGTCATTGAGCGCAAGGAATCCGCCGATGTTGCCGAAACCGTCCTTCTTCAATGACATCGTCGCGCCGTCGCAATACGAAAACATCTCTTGCGCGATCTCCTTGGGTGACTTATCGGCGTAGCCCGGCTCGCGGAGCTTGATGAAGTAGGCGTTCTCCGCGAAGCGACAGGCGTCGAGGAAGAACGGAATACCGTAGGACCGAGCGCATTCGCTGACGGCGCGGATGTTCTCCATGCTAACGGGCTGGCCGCCGCCAGCGTTGTTCGTTACCGTCAGCATGATGCAGGGGATGTTCTCCTTCCCGTGCCTTCGAATATAGGCGTCGAGCTTCTCAAGGTCCATGTTTCCCTTGAACGGCGCCTCGGAATCGACGTTCCGAGCCTCGTCTACGACGAGGTCGTCCGCTGTGGCGCCTGTGAATTCGATATTCGCTCGGGTCGTGTCGAAGTGATTGTTGTTCGGGATGTGCTTGCCCTCCCCACCCAGGATCGAGAACAGCAACTTCTCGGCTGCTCTGCCCTGATGGACCGGAATAATATGTCGGATTCCGGTGATTTCCTGTACTTTTGACTCGAATCGGAAGAAGCTCTTGCTCCCGGCGTAACTCTCGTCTCCCGCCATGAGGGCGGCCCACTGCTCGGCCGACATCGCGCTCGTCCCGCTGTCGGTCAACAGGTCGATGAGCACCTTGTCCGCGTGAATCAAGAAGGGATTCAGATGAGCTTCCCGAAGAATCCCTTCCCGCTCCTCCCGAGTGGTGAAGCCGATCGGCTCGACGACCTTGATTCGGAACGGCTCGATGATCTCTCGCATGCTGGAAGTTTTACCGGACGCCGACCAAACGCACGCGAAAGTCGAAACCTTCTCGGCTCGGCAGACGTATATCGAAATGATATCGTCTCGATATCAACGGAGGACAGACATGAGAAAAGAAAAGACCGTACAAACGACGTCCGGATGGGCAGTTCTGCCGATCGCGATCCTCGAGGTCCTGCTCATTCCGCTTCTCGTCTACTTGATGACCAAGAGCGTGGATGCTGCGGGAGAAGTCACGCCGACGTTCTGGTGGTTGCTCTTGGGCCTGCTCTTCGACGTGTGGCTTTTCGGCCTCACGGCGGCCGGGTTCTTCATCGTCGAGCCGAACGGCAGCAAGGTGCTTTTGCTCTTCGGCAAATACATCGGAACCGAGCGGGACCCCGGGTTCCACTGGGCGAACCCCTTCTTCAGCAAGAGACCCGTCTCGCTGCGAGTTCGGACGCTCAACACGGAGACCCTCAAAGTGAACGACCATGACGGCAACCCTGTCGAGATCGCCGCCGTCGTCGTGTGGCAGGTCGTTGACACGTTCGAGGCTACGTTCGAAGTGGACGACTACGTGAACTTCGTGACAACGCAGAGCGAGACGGCTGTCCGCGCTACCGCGTCCTCGTATCCCTACGATGCGGAAGACGACTCGGTCAGTCTTCGACGCAATACGGACGAGGTTTCGGAAGAGCTTCAGAAGCACCTTCAAGATCGGTTGGATCGGGCTGGCGTTCGTGTCCTCGAAGCGCGGCTCTCCCATCTCGCCTACTCGCCGGAGATCGCCGGGGCGATGCTACGTCGGCAGCAGGCCGCGGCTATCATCGCGGCGCGACAGCGCATCGTGGACGGCGCGGTCGGCATGGTCGAGATGGCGTTAGAGCATCTCGAAAAGAGCCGATCCGTCCAGCTGGACGAAGAGCGCAAGGCGGCGATGGTGAGCAACCTGATGGTCGTCCTCTGCAGTGAGAGCGCCACGCAGCCAGTAATCAATACGGGCACTTTATACACCTAATATGGCGGAAAAGAAAGCCTTCCTGGTCCGCCTCTCGCCCGAAGTGATCGAGGCGATACGGAAGCTTGCAGGCGATGAGTTGCGGAGCGTCAATGCGCAAATCGAAGTGCTCCTTCGAGAGGCGCTCCGTGCCCGTGGCCGCGATCCGGCAAAGGAGCGCAAGAAGCCTCGCGAGCCGGACTAACTGACCGCCGGCTGCGCTAACTGGTCTTCAACGAACTGGAGTAGCTCCTTCTGAGTGAACGGTTTGCGCAAGACGGGGACAGAGTAGCTTGTAGGCGACTGGGAGGTCATCAGCGCGTAACGTAGGGCAAACGCTTCGGACACGAGGCTTTGCCCTAACTCATCGCCACAACCATCGGGTAGGGAGAGATCCGCGAGGATGCAGTCGATCGGACGGGCGCGCCGAATGGCGATCTCCTTCGCCTCCTCACAGCTCCCTGCCGATAGAACAACGTACCCGGCATCCAACAGCGTTTGTTCGATCGAGGATCGGTTCGCGGAGTCGTCGTCCACGACCAGGATGACGACAGGTAGCTGCACGAGCGCGCGGGTGCTCTGCTGCTCCGCCCCGGCGATCGGAACGTAAACCCGGAACGTCGCGCCTCCTGAGGGGTTGTTTTCGACCGTGACGCATCCGCCTGCAGCGGCGACATGGCGCAGTACGGTAGCGAGGCCGAGTCCGGAATGCCCCTCGTCGCGCCGCGTCGTTACGAATGGCTCAAAGATTCGATTCAGCATCCCTTCTTCGATTCCCGTTCCCGTATCCGAGACGCGAATCAGCGCGTACTCGCCCGGAGGCACATAGAGACCGAGGGGAGACGCTTTAGGGCGCCGCAACCGGATCGAGCGGACATTGACCTGGATGGTTCCTCCCTTGGGGATCGCGTCCGCTGCGTTCAGCACCAAATTCGTCAGCAATTGTTGCAGGGCGCCCGCGCTCATGCGCACCGGAAGCGCTCGACTCGCGAACCGAGCCTTCAGCTCGATACCCGACCGGAGAGATTCTTTCAACAAGGAAGTGATGCGACGCGTCTCCTTCGCTACGTCGGTCTGCTCGGCCGTTCCCTCGTCGGTCGCGAACTGAACGAGGCCCCGCACGAGATCGCGCATGGCATCGAGTCGCGAAATGGATTTCTCAATGAGCTCTCGAACCTCCTCCTTCGGAGCGCCCCGATCCAGCCTTCTCTGGGCGAGCTCCAGGTTCGTAAGCAGAGATTGGAGCAGGTTGCTCATGTCGTGCCCCAGGCCCGCCGCGATCTGGCCCAGGGACTCGAAACGCGAGACGACTTTCGCCCGTTCCTCGAGCTGCTTGTGCGCTGTGATATCCGCGACCGCAGCGTACACTCGTATCACATTGCCATCCTCATCTGTCTCGGGACCTGCAAAGGCGCGCAGCCAGCGCACTTCGCCATCGGGGCGAACGATCCGAAATTCGTCGGTCGAGGGATGACCGCTGAAGATTCGTTTCCGCCGACGGTCGAGGATCTCCTTGTCTTCCGGGTGAACCACCGTACGCAGCCCGCCGTTCTCGTAAAACCCTTCCGCCGGGCGGCCGATGATTCCCTCGAAATCCCCTTCCAGCCATTCGATCTCCCCACTTCCGTCGGGGTTGATCTTCATGGACAAGACGTAACCGGCAACGAGTTGGGATACGGCGCGATATCGCTGCTCATTCAGCTTGGTTCGCTCTTGCTCTTGGTAACGATCCGTAACGTCTCGCATGAAGCCCGCGATCCCGATCACCTCCCCACCGGGAGACAGCAAGGGAGCCTTGAAGAACTGAAACACAGCGCTGCGTCCCTTGTAAGACATCCACCTCTCGCTGACGACCATCCGACCTTCCAAGGCCTGGCGATCGTCTTCCTCCACATTTGCAGCGATCTCGGGACCGAATGCCTCCCGAGCGGTCCGCCCGAGAATCTCGGCCTCGCTCATACCCGCACGCTCCGCGAAGCTGGAGCTCACCCAGGTAAATCGTCCCTCTCTGTCTTTGGTGTACGCCAAGTCAGGCGAAGCTTCCAGGATTCCTCGGAGCGTTGATTCCGTTTGCGCAAGTCTCCGGTTCGCCTCTTCCAGCGGACGCTGGTCGAAGACGATGCACCGGAGGCCAACGACGTCATCGCTGTCGTTGCGAAGAACCGAGACATACAGCTCAACTGGAATGACCTCGCCATCAGACGCGAGGACGCGCATCCGGTAGGGGGGGACGAACTCCCCTGCAAGGCGACGCTGGAATGCATCGGTCGTCTTGGGTAGGTCGTCCGGATGGATTAGGTCGACGCCGGGAAGCCCCAGTAGCTCGTCTGGCCTTCGCTTCAGTAGGTCAGCAAGCGCGGCGCTAACATACGTAATCCTCCGATCGGAGTCCACGTCCAGAATGGCTAAACCGCTCGCCTCGATGACGTCCTTGGTGCCCAGCGTCACGTCTCGCCTCGGCCGCAGGCTGCCTCGTTTCCTTTCCATTCCCTCTTAACCTCAGCGAAAGGATACCGGTTTCCAGGCACTTTTTAAAGTGCGCGCACGTACTACTCGTAAAGATGACAAAAGAATCGGGGGCGGGGACGCCCTCTCCACAGCGTCCCGCCCCCACCTGTCCTGCCTGCTGACTGCCAAGCCTGACACAAGGCGGTACGGTATTCAGTGTAACCCAAAAACAGGCCGGATGGGGGTTTCTTTTGCCAAACGCGGCTCGTTTCCTGCATGGATGGCGCGAGAATTCAGCCCCTCAAGCGTAGAATCAGGTAAGAATACGGGCCGTTTGGCGGCCAACCGCCCCTCATTCGAAGTCCTCGCCACGGCCGCGCCGAATGTCCCGTTCCTTGATTCTCTCGCGTTTGTCGTACTTCTTCCGGCCTCGGACGAGCGATACTTCGACCTTGATCCGTCCGTTCTTGTAGTAGATCTTGGTCGGCACGAGCGTCAAGCCGCGCTCCTCGGTTCTCCGCCTAAGAAGCTCGATCTCCTTCTTATGCATCAGCAGCTTGCGCGTGCGGCGGCGGTCCGGGACGAAGCTGGTTGCTTGCTTGTACGGCGCGATGTCCAGGTCATGGACGAACAGTTCGCCCTTCTCCACGCTGCACCAAGCGCCGGTCATGTTGACCTGCCCTTGGAGTACGCTCTTGACTTCTGGCCCCAGCAAGGCGATCCCCGCCTCATGGGAAGAGAGAATCTCGTATTCGTGCCTGGCCCGGCGGTTCACGATTACCAGCGGCCCTGACCCTTTCTCTCCCTTCGAGCGCTTCGACACGACGCCCCAAGATACCCTTCAGGGTACTCTTTACCCTGTCATGCTTTCTCGCGTCCTGGGGATCGGGGCCGCAAGCGCAGCGTTGCTCATGGCAGGTTGCGCTGAGCCGCCGAACATGAACAAAGAGGTCTTGCGCATCATTGACAAGATCAATGCACGAGTGAAGCCCGCGGACCCGTCGAAGTACGTCCCGCCGTCGGTAGACCCGGGGCCGTCAATGCCCGACCGCGAGAAGGCGCTGGAGCTGTCCAAAGCGGTGAAAGAAGTCAAGGTCGAGATCCTTCAGCCTGGTTCTGGCCCCCAATTGAAGGAAGGCTTATTCGTGAACCTCGAGTATGTCGGCCGGCTGATGGACGGCTACATCTTCGAGAGTAGCTACAAGACTGGTGAGCGCCTTTACTTCCGGTATGAGCCAGGCAAGGTCATTCCCGGACTTTACGAAGGGCTCCGCGGCATCCGGGTCGGTGAAAAGCGACGGATTACGATTCCCGCCGCTCTTGCGTACGGTTCGAAGGGCGCGCCCCCCAAAGTGCCTGCGGACATGGCACTCGTGTTCGAAGTCTATTGTCTCTGGGTTGGAAGATAAGATATGGATTCAGACGCTGCCAACGACAAAGGAATCCTGAAGGACGAGCAGCCGAGCGCTGCGGCGTCGCCGACGGCGACAGCATCGGCGCGAAGCCTGTTCATCGAGGGGCTCCATGTTTATTACGGCGCAATTCATGCGTTGAAAGGACTCGACGTCGAGGTCAATCAGGGAGAGATCGTGTCCATCATTGGGAGCAACGGCGCCGGCAAGAGTACGCTGCTTCGCACGATCTCCGGCCTCGTCCGCGCGCGTGAGGGCCACATCTTTGCGTATGATGAAGAGATCACGAACCTGAAGCCTCATCTCATCGTCCAGAAAGGGATCGTGCACTGCCCTGAAGGCCGGCGCATCTTCACGAACCTATCGGTGATCGAGAACCTCAAGCTGGGCGCTTATTGTCGTACGGACAACGAAGTCGCCAGCGACCTCGAGTCGGTGCTCGACATCTTCCCGAGACTGCGAGAGCGCATCAACCAGAACGCCGGGACGTTGAGCGGCGGCGAGCAGCAGATGCTCGCGATTGGGCGCGCCCTGATGGCTCGCCCCAAGGTTCTACTTCTCGATGAGCCAAGCCTCGGCCTCGCCCCAAACCTCGTCATGGAGATCTTCAAGATCATCAAGCGAATCAACGACGAAGGAACGACGGTGTTGCTGGTCGAGCAGAACGCACACCGGGCACTCGAGATTGCAACGAGAGCCTACGTACTGGAGACGGGGCGAATCGTTCTTCAGGACACCGGGAAGGCGCTGCTGACGAACCCCAAGGTGCGCGAGGCTTATCTCGGAGGATAAGTCATGTCGAAGCCCCGCGTGCGGATTCGTGCGATGGAGGTAGGCGATCTCCCTGCCGTGCTCAAGATCGAGGAGAAGACCAATCCCAGCCCGTGGAGCGAGCGGTCGTTTCGCTCGGAGCTGTCGAATCGCGATGCGCACTACTTCGTCGTCGAGTGCGGCGAGGAAGTGGTCGGGTTCGGGGGCTACTGGGCGATTCTCGACGAAGCCCATATCACCACCGTCGCCATCGCGCCTCCCTTCCAGGGCCAAGGGTTGGGCCGCAAGCTGGTGGAACACTTGCTAACGGATGCTTCCCAGCGCGGGATCACCTGCGCTACGCTCGAGGTCCGTTCGAGTAACACACGGGCGCAAACCCTCTATGAGCGGCTCGGATTCGTCGCCACCGGCATGAGAAAGCGGTATTACGCCGACACCCGAGAAGATGCCGTCGTCATGTGGCTGCACGGCCTGCGGGCGGAGAGAGCCGGATGATCGAATACTGGGACGGGCCTGTGCTCGGGATCGAGACGAGCTGCGACGAGACTTCGGTGGGCATCGTCGAGGGCAAGCGGGTCCTCGCAAACGTCGTCAGCTCGCAGGCTCAGTTGCACCGAAAGTGGGGCGGCATCGTCCCTGAGGCGGCGGCGAGAAAGCACACGGAAGCGATCCTCCCCGTGCTGGAAACCGCACTCGAGCAGGCTGGTCTAACGCTCGACCAGATCGCGGGGATCGGGGTCACGAACCGCCCGGGGCTCGTCGGAGCCCTCTCGGTTGGGGTGAGCTGCGCGAAGGCTCTGACGTACGCGTTGGAGGTGCCGCTCGTCGGAGTGCACCATCTGGAAGCGCATGTCCTCTCGACGTGGATCGAACACGAGCCGGTCTTCCCGAACGTTTGCCTGCTCGTCTCGGGCGGGCATACGGAGCTGTTCTACGTCAGCGAGCCGGGAGAGTACGAGTTTCTCGGCGGAACGCTGGACGACGCTGCAGGCGAGGCTTTCGACAAGTCCGCGCGCGCTCTGGGCCTCGGCTACCCTGGCGGCCCGGCCATACAGAAAGCAGCCGAGGGGGCCGACCCGACCCGGTACGATCTCCCTCGCGGGCTCAGCGATCCAAATCTCGATTTTTCCTTCTCTGGCCTCAAGACGGCAGTCCTCAACCTGGTGCGAAACGAGGGAGCGAAACTGGATGTTCCTTCGGCGGCAGCTTCCTTCCAAGAGACCGTCGCGAGTGTCCTGGTAGATCGAGCCGTCTACGCCTGCGAACAGACCGGCGCACGGTGCCTCACGGTCGTCGGGGGCGTGGCGGCCAATGCCGCTCTTCGCAGGCGTCTTCAAGAAAAAGCAGACGCTCAGGGACTCTCCGTCGCCCTGCCGTCGCTGTCGCTTTGCACCGATAACGGTGCGATGATCGCTCACGTGGCCTCGTGGCGGATTGCGCGTGGCGAGAGGGATGGTGCGGAGATGAGAACGGTCGCGGTAGAATCGCTTGGGAGGAGGATGCAGGAAGATGGCCGAAGAGAAGCAAAGCACCAGTGAACGCAGCGAGACGCAAACCAGCCCCACACGAGGAGACTATCGCGTCTACTTGTGGTGGGCGGGAATTGCGTTCATCATATTCGTTTTGGTCTACCAGGCTTGGCAGATTCGGTCCCTTAAGGCGCAGATGGAAACGCAGCGCCAAGAGCACCAGAAAGAGCTGGCTGATACGCGAGACCAAGGCGACAAGGAGCGCGTCATTGCCGCTGCGGAGGCTTTCGCCAGCGGAATCGAGCCGCTCATGTTCCTGCGTAACCGCGGTGGCGACATCACGGACGAGACCGTCAAGCAGGTGGTGACCGACCTCGGTCAGAAGAGCGGCCTTTCGCTCATCGTCGTGGTAGACGATGCCGGGATGGTCGTCGCGACGACCGATCTGGCGAACGTGACGGTTGGTCAGCGGTACGCAGGATACAAAGGTCCCGGGCCGCACGAGGAAAAGAACGACGAGGGCAAATGGGTAGTCCAGCGACCCGTTTCTCGCCAAGGGAACCTTGGGAGCGTCATCCTGATTGACCGCTGACGAACCTCCCCTACGATTTGGTTGGAGCCGCGGCTTTCTTTCGGCGGCGGCGCTTCTTGGGCGGGATCAGCGCCTTGAGGCTAATCTGCTTGCCGAAGCAGACGAGCCGATCCCCCACCAGGATTTCGCGCCAGCCGCGAGGATTGGGGATCACGAGATCGCCGCGAAGAATGCTGAGCACGCTGATGTCTCGGTCGCGGAGTTTGGTCTCGGCGAGCGTCCGCCCGGCGAGCTCGGAGCCTTTCGGCACGGGGATTTCGGCGATCGTATAGCCCTTCCCAATCGAAAGGCGCTGACGGTAATCCTCCGTCGGGAAAAGGACCTCCTCCTCGATGTGAGCAATGATTTCGCCCGCGATGTCCACGCCGGTTGCCTGCTCGATCCCTTCGAGGCCCGGAGAAGAGTTGACCTCCATGACCTGGGGCCCTTCCTGCGATTCGAGCATGTCCACACCTGCGACGGAAAGCCCGAGGATGTGAGCGGCATGAATAGCCGTTCGCTGGTACTCCTCATCGAGCTGGACGGCTTCCGTGCTCCCTCCACGATGCACGTTGCTACGGAATTCCTGACCTTGCGCCACACGACGCATGGCGGCGACGACTCGATCGCCGACGACGAAGGCGCGGATGTCCTTGCCTTTGCTCTCGGAAACGAACTTCTGAATGAGCACGTTCTGCTTGGTGGACTGGAGAGCTTCGATGATGGCTTCGGCCACCTTCTGCGTCTCCGCGAGAATCACCCCGATCCCTTGCGTGCCTTCCAAGAGCTTGATGACGACCGGCGCGCCACCAACACGCTCGATGGCGGGAAGGATGTCGGACCGGTCGCGAACGAATGCTGTGTCTGGAATGCCGAGACGGTGCCGACTCAAGATCTGCATCGTCCGAAGCTTGTCTCGCGAGACCGAGATCGCCTGGGACGGGGACAGAACGTAGACACCCATCTGTTCGAACTGGCGGACGACAGCAGTGCCAAAGAAGGTGATGCTTGCGCCGATCCTGGGAATGACTGCGTCGTAGTTGGAAACGAGGCGCCCTTTGTAGTACAGATCGGGTTCGTGGTTTTGAATGGAGATGGCAAAGCGCATCGTGTCCAAGACTCGCACTTTGTGCCCTCGGTCCTTGGCGGCTTCGACGAGTCGGCGAGTGCTGTAGGCTCTGGGAGCTCGGGAGAGAATTGCGATCTTCACGATAACCATCACTTTACCACGAAAACGGGAGGGAGCGCATGGCTGTTTGGTTAGCGTTGCTTCTTGCGTTCCTGTTCGTTCTGATGAACGGCTTCTTTGTCGCGGCGGAGTTTGCCGTGGTCAAGGCTCGGGGCACGAGGATGGAAGAGCTGGCGAGCCACGGCTCGCGGGCTGCAAAGTTAGTGCTGCATATCCTGCACCACTTGGACGAGTACCTATCGGCATGCCAACTTGGCATTACCTTGGCGAGCATCGCGCTCGGTTGGATCGGAGAGCCGGTGATGGAGGTGATTCTCGAGCCGGTATTCGAGTGGGTGGGGGTCGCCGAGGCGTATCGCGCAGGCGTTTCCTTCGCGGTTGGCTACGCGGTGATTTCGGCGGCGCACATCGTCATTGGAGAGATGGCGCCGAAGTCTCTTGCGATTCAGAGAGCCGAATCGCTTTCGCTTCTGGTCGCCTATCCGCTCCACTGGTTTTCCGTACTGTTCAAGCCCGCGATCTGGCTTCTGAACGAGGCGGCGCTGTTGCTCCTGCGTGTCCTTGGCCTCCGCGATACGACGCCGGTTGACCAAGAGTATTCGGAAGCCGAACTGCAGATGTTGCTCTCACGCGCCGGTGCGGCTGGCGGCCCTGCAGCGATCGCGTCCCAGCTCGCCCTCCAGTCCTTGGAGTTTGCCTCTCGCACCGTCGCCGACGTACTGGTCCCACGCGTGGACGTCGTGTATCTGGACATCAACGACGATTTGGAGGAGAACAGAAAGAAAGCGCTCGAACACCCATTCTCCCGCTATCCCGTCTGCGATGGCAGCCCCGACAGCGTGCTCGGCATCGTGCACGTCAAGGACCTCGTCCGTCTGCCGTCCGCGGACGCCGCGGCCTTGCGGACCGTGATTCGCCCGGCTCCGAGCGTTCCCGAGAGCAAGCCGCTTCCCGAGCTGTTGAAGGAATTCCAACGCTACCGCGTTCACATGGCGATTGTCGTGGACGAGTATGGGGGCATGGAGGGGATCGTTACCCTCGAGGATGTACTCGAGGAGATCGTCGGCGAAATCGCAGACGAATACGACGTCGAAGAGGCTGAAATCGCCCGAATCGCGCGGGACACTTGGGTCATCTCCGCACGCGCCCGACTCGAGGACATCAACGAACAGCTCGGTACGAGCCTGGAGAGCGATACATCGGACACGCTCGGCGGTCTCATCTTCGACCACCTGGGAAGGCGACCGCGGTTGCGCGACAGCGTGCGTATCGGCGAGTGGCTGTTCGTTGTGGATAAAATGGAGGACTCACGAATCAAGCAGATCCGCGCGAGGCGCCTGGGCCCGCCTCCCGCCGATAGGAAGGACGAATGACAGAGCCTAACCTCACAACAGAACAAGTCAAAGAGGTCGTTGCAGAGCTGGTTGCCGAGCTCACGGACGGCTACATTCCTCGCATGATCGTTCGCGAGGTCTATGACGTGGACAAGGACGTACCCACACCCGATCAGCACGTGACGGCGACGGGCTACGAGATTCTCATGGACGATCATCCGCCGCTCGTGCTCTACACCGACGAATTACTCGACATCTACGACTTCGACGCGAACGAGTTCAAAGAGTCGGACTACGCAATGGAGACGATCGCAGACATCCAGGCGCGCATCGAAGACATCCTGAAATCGCAAGCCTAATCGTCGTATCGGAGTACGGCTCGAACCCAACTCGCATCAGCCCCTTCCACTTTGAGCGGAAGCGCGATCAACTCGGCGGGTCCAGGGGGAGCGTGCGAAAGGTCCAGGTTTTCGAGAATGGCTATGCCAGCTGCGAGGAGCGCCTTGTGATTCGGCAGGTCCTTGCTGTCCACCGGATCTACCGACGGCCCATCCACGCCAACAAGAAGCGCATCCCGCTCCGCGAGCCAACCCGGAATCCACGATGGAACGCAGTCAAACTCATGATCGAAGACCGTGTGCGGCGTGCGACTGTTCCGGGTCTTGAACAAGACACGCGTACGCGGCGGAACCTTCTGCTCGCGCACTCGTTCCCAGCCCGCGACTTCGACGACGAACGCCGGCCCGATGAACGGCTCCAACGCAGGTGCGCCACGATCCTGTTCTTCGAAATGGTAAGGAAAGTCCACGTGAGTCCCTGCGTGCGCGCTTCCCTTCACCCAAGAAACGTTGCAGCTGTCGCCCCGCTCCATCCGAAACGACCATTCGCGTTGGAAGGGCACGTCGCCTGTGAAAACGGCGGTTTCCGGCGAGAGCGGGCGCGAGATGTCAATCAGCTTCATGTCACGACCGTCCGAGTGCCCTTGTGCCGAAGATGGGCGCCGGTTTGGAGGATCTCGTCGGCAACTTCGAAGAAGCGCTCGATCTCTTCCAACGTGTTGTAGAAGTGGGGCGAAACGCGGACGCCAGCCTTGGGCCGGTAGTCCACGAGCACATCTCGTTCGATCAGCTCTTGAGTTACCTCGTATCCGTCCGGGAAGTCTATGGCGACCGTCCCTCCCCTTTGATCCGGCTCCAACGGACAGTTCACCTTCCACCCACGCTCTCGCGCCCCGTCCAAGAGTCTCTGCGTGAGGGCGAGAGAGTGCCTGCGAATCGCATCCACGCCCACCTCTGAGACGATCTCCAGGCCCGGTATCGCCGCGTACAGCCCCGGGATGTTCGGCGTGCCATTCATGAACCGATACGGGCCGTCGGTGTAGACGTGATCGTTGACGACGAAGTCGAAGGGGCGCTCATCCGAGATCCATCCGGTCAGCCGCGGCTTCAGGTGAGGCGCCAGGTCGGGTCGCACATAGAGAAACGCGTTGCCCGGGCCTCCGCAAAGCCACTTCAGCGTCCCCCCGATGGCGAAATCCACGCCCCATTCCTTGAGTTTGACCGGTACGACGCCGGCGGACTGGTAGATGTCGAGGATGAGATAGGCGCCGACCTCGCGGCACCGCTCTGCAATCGCCTTCGCGTCCTGAACGAACGCGCTTCGAAAGAGCGCATGCGAAACAGGCACGCAAACGGTGTGCTCGTCTATCGCCTCGAGCAACCGATTTAGGTTGACGGTTACGCCATCGTCGGAAGGAACTGTAACGACCTGATAACCCCGAGGTTCCTGAGCCTTCCAAAAGTAGGTTACGCTGGGAAAGTTCATGTCGGTGTACACGACCTTGTTCCTCTCCGCAGTCGGCTCGAAACAAGACTCCACAATCGCTTCGGTGGTCGTAACGTTCAGGTGCAGGGTGATGCTGCCCGGCTCAGCGCCAACGATTGGCGCGATCTTTTCGGCTACCTGTCCCGGCAACTCCCACCAGTCCTGCCACGCCCGAACGCCGTCCACCTTCCAACGACGCGTGTATTCGAGAAGCGCTTCCTCGGCGCGGCGAGGCATGGCGCCAAGCGAATTGCTGATGAGGTAGGTCCGCCGTTCGAGGATGGGAAACTCTTTTCGCCACTTGGCAAGGTCTTGCATACCGTGAGATTATCCCAACAACGGCGCTCGGGGGCAGCCTGCACAGCCTTGGGGCTCGAAAAGGCGGCGCGGGGACGAACCTTCGCCCCCGCGCCTGTTGCCAGGTGTTCCGGCTTCAGCCGATTAGTTGACCGTCCAGAACGCCTTGTCGAGCTTGCCGCCCCAAGCGAGGAACGTCACGCCGAAGTCCATGTAGCCGATGCGAGCCTTCATCTCGCCCGTGCTACCATTGACGAAGCGTGCGGGATTCCCCGAGACGTTGACCGTTACGGTCTGGTCGCCGGCCGTTGCGCTCCGGTCGTCCACGAGCTCCCACTGAGCGGTCTGGTAGTTGAAGAGCCAGATCCGCTGCCGAACCGGAGACCCGTCGCTGGAAGCCTCCAGCGTGAACGAGAGGCTGCTCGGGTTGGTCGTCGGCGAGGTCGCCGTCAGGACGACATCCACGGAGGGAGCGGCGAGTTCCGTCGGACGGATGGCGCCAACCTGGAGGTAGCTGTCGTCGCTGAACAGCAGGTTCGCCACGCCACCGCTGAGCAGTTCGCCAAACACGACCTCCGCCATCTCGGCGTTGACGACACCCGCCTGGACGGGCGCTCGGCTCAGCGCTTCCAGCGCGTTCATCGTGCCCGGCTTGTGCAAGCCAAGGCCGGTGTACGCGTTCTGCGGGGGCCGATTTGCGTCGAATCGGAAGTTATAGAGCATGCCGTACTTGATCGGATTCTCGTTTTGACTACCGAATGCCGGGCCGATCCACTCGACGCGGTCGGGCTTCACGGACGCAACCCAGTTGTTGTTCGCGTCCTGGTCGATGTCGCGGAACGTCACGTTGGTCACATTCGTTCCAGGCGCAATCGGGACCGCGAACGTGCGAACCTGCCGGTCGAGCGTGTGCACGTACACGGCATAGTCGTAGTTGTACATTCCGTTGCCCAGGTCCGTGACCCGAACCGCAACGATCGCATCGCCCTCATCGGTCGGAATTGCGATGTTGCGCATATCTCCCCAGCTCATGATGACCGGGCCTTGAGTCTGCGCGCTTTGCCCAGAGAACGACCAGTTCGAACCGTTCCAGCTCGCGTTGACGGAACGCCACGCCGCGTTGTTGTAGCGGTCGAAGTCGTCAGCGCTAATGTAGTAGGCCTCAAACAGGAACGTAGCCCCGGGGACGTTGAGGTCCGCATCGAGCACTTCGAGGCGGTGTTCGACGGGGTTGAACGAGCCGCCCCGGCGGTCCACACAGTCGTTCTGATAGCCCGCAAAGTAAGAACCTCGGCAGGTCCAGCGGCCGGTGAACGGATTGACCTCGTCACGAGGGCCGAGATACGTCCGGCTACCATTGAGGCTCGCACCATACGTATCCGAGCAGTGCGGCCCGAGCCAGTTCCCGCTACCCGGGTTCTGACAGGTTCCGCAGCCGTTCGAGTTCGTTGAAAGGAACCCGTGCTTGACCCAAGCGACTCCGATCTGCTCCAGACGCCCGTCCTTCAATCGGTACAGCTGCTGAGCGATGACCGGGTGCCTTTCATCCATCGGAGCGAACCAAGGGATGTTCTCCGTCCCGACGTTGCACGAGGTGGTCGACATCGCCAAGCCGTTAACGCCGTTCGGGAACGTGCCCATTCGGCCGAGCGCGGTAAGGCTCGAGACGTTCCACAGCATGACGTCCTTGACGCCCATGCTGTGAGCGCCCCCGTCACCACCACCCGGATCCGGGTCGTTGACATCTCCGCCTACCATCTTCACGACCGCGCCGACGTGCATCATCGCCATGATCTGGCCGGCGAGATCCGGCCGACCCATTCGCTGGGCGAGAGCGGGCGACATCCGCATGTCCATACACCCAAGCTCGAAATGGTTCTGGCTCCGGTTGAAGCGAATCTGGGCGTACTCGAGGTAGGCGACTTCCTGCCCTCCGGCGAGAACGATCAGGCTGTTCCGGTCGTTGTAGTCGCGGAACCGAACCTCAAAGTTCTGAAGCGAGTAGGTTCTTCCCTGCCAGCGGAGGTCGAAACCTCCCTTATGGCGAACGCTTCCGCCGGTGAACTGTTTCAGTGTCCCCTTCTCGACGGAGAATTCCAGGTCGGAGTTCCCGCGGATCGCAAATCCGACGGGTGACTCGGCGTCCGGCATCGGAACGCCAGTCTCTTTTAGGTTCACGACGTCAATCCCGAGATCCTTGAGGAGCCCGGTGTAGACCGTCATCGTCGTGTCGCCGCCGACCACTCGCCATTGCTGAGCCGAGAGGGCTGAGCCGGCGAGGCCGACAGCGCACGCTGCAATCATACATAACTTTGCGCGCATTCGTGTTCTATAACCTCCTTCGAAGCGTGAAGCGTAGACCCTAAGGTAGACTTGGAGAACACCCATAGGGTCGCCACTCGCCTTCCAGTCTATCATAGGTTGGACGGTTTGAGAGGCGGAAATGTCCGAGGAAGCTCGGCAGATCGCACCGGAGCGCCCCATTGCCCCGTGCTTTTGCTGGGTTTTCGGGACTTGAAAGCAGAAAGAGAAACGACTATGCAGACGACAACCGAATCCATTCTGAACCAACTTCGCAGCCAGGGCATCCGCCCGACGATCGAGAATCTGACTGATGAGCAATCCATGGAGCTGACGGAGCGATACGGCGCGCACAACTACCACCCCCTGCCGATCAACGTCGTGCGAGCCGAGGGAGTCTTCGCCTGGGACCACGCCGGCAACCAGTACATTGACTGCATCGGTTGTTACAGCGCCGTCTCGCACGGCCACCTCAGCCCGCGCGTCGTTGAAGCAGTACGAGAGCAGCTCAACGTTCTTACGCTCACCGGCCGCGCCGTCTACACGCCCGAGATGGCGGTGCTCATGCAAGCGCTCTGCGAATACACCGGCCTCGAAATGGCCTGCCCCATGAACACGGGCGCCGAGGCGGTCGAGACCGCCTTGAAGTTGGCTCGCAAATGGGCCTACACAGTAAAGGGCGTACCGAAGGATCAAGCCGAGATCATCGTCGCCCAGGACAACTTCCACGGTCGCACGATCACGATTGTGAGCTTCAGCACGGAGCCGCAGTATCAGGACGGCTTCGGGCCGTTCACGCCGGGTTTCAAGGTCGTTCCTTTTGGCGACCTCAGCGCCGTGGAGCAAGCGATCACGCCGAACACGGCCGCCGTGTTAATGGAGCCGATCCAAGCCGAGGGAGGCATCATCATCCCGCCGGATGGATTCATGAGCGGCCTCCGCGAGCTCTGCACGCGTGAGAACGTGTTGCTCATCTGGGACGAGATTCAAACCGGATTTGGGCGCACGGGCAAACGGTTCGCTTGGCAGTATGAAGAGGCGAAGCCCGACATGATCACGCTCGGGAAGGCGCTCGGCGGAGGCGTGTTCCCGGTTTCCGCGGTCGTCGGGCGGCGTGAAGTCATGGAAGTATTCCAGCCTGGGGACCACGGAAGCACATTCGGCGGCAATCCACTTGGCTCCGTCGTCGCCCTCGCGGCGATCCTGGATATGGAAGAGAGAAACCTCACCGAGAGAAGCGCTCAGCTCGGTGAACGACTCATGAGTGGCCTCCGCAACCTCAAACACGACTGCATCGAGGACGTGCGCGGCAGAGGTTTGCTCGTTGGCATCGAGGTGAAAGAGGGCACCGACACAGCCGCCCTCGCCGACGCTTTCGTGCGAGAGCGGATCATCACGAAAGAGACCCGAAGCCGGACGTTCCGGTACACGCCACCGCTCACGATCGAACCGGAGCAGATTGACGAAATCGTCGCAAGGACGGATCGGGCTTTAGCGTCACTCTGATGCTATAGAAACAAGCCGGGCGCAGGGCAGCCATGTCGAACACGATCTCGCAGAACGCACTCTTCGATGTGGCTGCCCGCTTCCAGATCGGCGGCACACTGGATCGAGTCGAGCCGTTCGGCAGTGGCCACATCAACGACACGTTTCTCGTGCAGTCCGTGGGAGAGGGCGTGCAGCTGTCCGTCCTGCAACGGATCAATCCGATGGTGTTTCCGGACGCAGCGAGGGTCATGCGGAACGTACGTCTCATCACGGAGTCCCTTTCGAATGTCCCGATGGGAGAAGGGCGAGAGTGTCTCCGTTTGATCCCCACGACGAGTGGCGGCTACTCGTTTGAGGACGCGGACGGCGCGACCTGGCGAATGTATCACTTTGTGGAAAGTTCCGTGTCGCACGACACGGCGGCCAGCCCCTCCGTCGCTCGGGAAGCCGCTCGTGCGTTCGGTGTCTTTCAGCGCACCCTCATGGACTTTGACGCAGGTCAGCTCGTTGAGACCTTGCCGGACTTTCACAACACGCCTGCGCGGTACCGTCAGTTGCTCGATGCCGCGCAACGAAATCCGCTCGGGCGGCTCGCTCAGTGCCTCGACGAGTTCAACTTCATACGGGCGCGGAGCGAGTCGCTCGACTGCCTCGTTCGACTTCAAGAGAAGGGAGCCGCTCCAGTCCGAGTAACTCATAACGACACGAAAATCAACAACGTCCTGCTTGACATGGTCACGGGGGCGTGGAAATGCGTGATTGACTTGGATACGGTCATGCCCGGGCTCTCTTTGTATGACTTCGGCGACCTCGTCCGCACGGCGACCGCCACCGCGCCGGAAGACGAAACCGATTTGACCAAGATGGACGTTGACCTATCGCTCTTCGAAGCCGTCGCAATGGGATACGTCGAGGAAGTCGGAGTGAGGCTCACTCCCGCCGAACAGGAGTATCTTGTGGAGTCGGGGCGGATCATCACGCTCGAAACCGCCATGCGTTTCCTGGCCGACTATCTCAACGGCGACGTCTACTTTCGAGTTCATCGCCCCAACCACAACCTGGAGCGGTGTCGAGCGCAGCTTGCACTGGTCGAACGAATCGAAGAGCGCCGAGGTGAGCTTCAGCGGATTGTCGAATCGGCGCTCCACGATTCGCGGCGAAGTCGCTAAGGCAGCTGGACGCTCGAATGATCTCCCAGTACCAGCCGGGTAACGCGCGGCGCGCCGGCTCTCGACTCGACGACCACCCCTCTCCCGATCAGGCTTCCGCTGACCCGATGCGCGAGGTGCAGCAGCGAGGACCCGTGCATCACGATACTGTACTCCAATTCTGACCCTTCGATCGTGCAGTCATCGGCGATACTCGTGAAAGGCCCAACGAACGCGTCCCGAACCACACAGCCGGCACCGAGGACGACAGGCCCGCGGATCGTGCTCCGTTCGATCAGGCTCCCTTCCCCAATCTGCACCGCGCCTTCCATTTGGCTTTCGCGCACCACCCCCTTGCAGTCGGGCACAAGGTCGCTCAGCAGCAGGCGGTTCGCATCGAGCATCGCCTCAACCGTTCCCGTATCCTTCCACCAACCCGTAACGATTCGGAAGCGAACATCGCAGCCGCGATCGATGAGCCCCTGGATCGCATCCGTGATCTCGTACTCGCCGCGAAAGGACGGCTGAAGCCCTTCGATGGCCTCGAAGATCTTGGGAGTGAAGAGATACACCCCCACGAGCGCAAAGTTCGACTTGGGTTCCTTCGGCTTCTCCACCAACCGCACAACCCTCTCCCCCTCGATCTCCGCGACGCCGAATTCCTGTGGGTTCGGTACCTCGCAGAGCAGAATCGAGGCATCGGCGCTCCCATGGCGGAACTCGTCCACCAATTCCGTGATTCCGCCCTTGACCAAGTTGTCCCCGAGGAATACGATGAACCAGCTCTCTCCGAGAAACTCTCGAGCCGTCGCTACAGCGTGTGCCAAACCGAGTGGTGCCTCTTGGCGGATATAGGTGAACCGCGCGTTCCAGCGGGAGCCGTCGCCGAGAGCCGCTCGAATGTCCGCCTCCGCATCTCCGACGATGAAACCGAATTCCTCAATTCCGGTTTCCCGAATCGCTTCGATCCCGTACTCGATGACCGGCTTGTTGGCCACCGGCACCAGTTGTTTGGCGATGCTGTACGTAATGGGTCGGAGACGGGTTCCCTTTCCGCCCGCCAGAATGAGAGCCTTCATCGCCCGCTATCTTGGCACACAAACTACGGCTCGGCCAGTCGGATGACGACAGTGACGCTGTGCCCCTTGACCTTTCCCACGAGCCTCTGGGATGGGACCTTCCACGAGAATCGTGGCGAAAACTCCATCGGTTCGAGCCGCCATTCCTCGATTCCGTCTGCTTCCACAACGGCGACAACTCCGCGCTCGCGGAGCGCGAGCGTCGCACGTGGGCCGTCCAGCGAAGCTTCCACGTCTGGGCCGAGGGGAAAGACGACCGTGGCGTCCGCGCCGGCGATTCGGTCCTCCACCCGAATCTGATCGCTTTGAAACTGCACTCTTCGCCAATGCCTCTCCCCCGTGTGCCACCGAACCTCATAGCCACCCGCAGCCGCAGACACTTCCGCCTTCGCTCCCCACAGGAACGGGCCGAGGTTCTCGCTCTGGTCGCGGGCGCCGAAGCACACAGTTCCATGCCAAGCGGTAGACCGGAATCGGTCCCTCGCCTGCACGTCGCCGTGGTACTCGTACGTGCCCGGATCGGCCAGGACCGGAGAGGTCCCGTGGTAGAGCACCAGCATGTTGGCGTCCGCGTGGCCGTGGGCGGCGATCCGACCAAACCCGAGCGGCCCGTGATCCCAGAGAGCAAGCCAAGCCGCTCTACGCCACAGAGTATAACCTCCGTGGGGAAACTGATACGTTCCACCCTCCAGCTCGGTCGGTTTCAGCCCCTCTTCGCCCGAGAGCAACGTCGCCAACGCGTGCGCGTCGAGGCTAAGCCGCGGCGCTTCCAGCAGCACGGCAAGCGCATTGCCGGCGAGGTCTAGGCGGCTCAAGCCTTCAGCCGGGAAGAAAATCCGTCCGTCGTCCTCGTCCCCGACGGGTGGCAGCTCACCGTTCGGCAGGCGAAAACACCTCGCAAAGGTAAGCGACTTGACCAGGATCTCTTTCGCCTCCGCCGTCCACGGACGCTTGTCGAGCGAACCCGCTTGCCAGGCCGCAAGTGTCAATTCCCACACGAAGGGCAAGTAGCGAAACGCTTGCTCGGCGGGCACGCCGTCGGAATGGAACTGAGCTGGAACGGCTGTCTGAAGGCGAGACCACGCCCGCTCGGCAGCGGTCGCAAGCTCCGGAAGGAAAGGCATGGCAGCTCCGGCGACGACCGTACCGGCAAGCTCTGCGACCAGGTGGTTGTTGCCACTCGACCCGACGCTCAAATGAGTCCAACAGTGGAGCGCCTGCTGCGCGCAGAGAGCGAGCGCCGAGCAGACCACGTCCTGGGAGATCTCCGCTTGCGCGTGAAGCAAGGTGGATAGGGAGAATAGAATGGTGATATTGCGAACGGCTTGCTCAATCCCGCTCGTGTGATGGATTCCGCGACCCAGCGGGTTCCTTTCGCAGAAGTCCTTCAGGATGCGCTCATAGACTTCCACGTAACGCGAGTCGCCAGTCAGCGCATAACAGGTAGCCAGGGTCTCGAGAAACGTGAGGCGGCCCAGCTCCCAAACGTACTTGGCTCCCCCTGCCTTCTCCGAATTCCGATAATCCATCTCTTTCGACGGAGCATCGGGCCATTCTCTGCCGTCGAAGGGATTCGCGCGCCAGTTCGGGGGATCTTCGATACGCACTTCCCTTCCGAAAAGCTTCCATTCCCCTCGCAGAAACGCCTCGCCTTCGACGAGCGTCGGAGTCAGGGAGGGGCAGGGGCGAACGGGATGTGTCAACCGAAGCAGCCGATGTTTGACCGTTTCGAGGTTGCCCTCGATCTCCCAACGGCGAGCTGCCTCTTCCGGCGACCACGTCTCCCATGCCGGCGGGAAGAAGCGGTCCCGCGCTGCATTCCGCGCCCGGTGGAGGATCTCGTAAGGCTCCATCGCGCGCAGGCGCGCCAGTTTCCACCTGAGGCTCAACCGCGCCCTCCCGCAAGAACCCGCTGATAAAGGCGATCACACGCCGCCGCAAACGCTTCGGCGCTGCAGAGAGATTTGAATCGGTTTCTATCCCCGATCCGTCCGCCGACGAGGGTGAATGAAACTCGCGGGAACTCGCCCCCAATCCGATCGCCTACGTGTTTCAACTCGGGAAGTCCCTTCGGCTCGCATATCGCACGGTTGACCGGGTTGTAGATAACTTCCGTTAGAAAGCCGATATGGAGTCCATCGAAGAACTCTTTCCAGAACGGAGTCAGGCACACCATTGCGGACGCGCGGGACAGGTGCTTCCGAACGAAGCTTCGCCACAGCTTGCCCGCCTGCTCCCACCGCTCGGCGAAGTGGCCCGAATGATTGTGCATAACGATCTTTGCGCCGTATCGCGCGGCGGTTGCGCTGAACAGTGCGTCTCGGATCGTGGCGGGTTTGTTCGACGCAATCGGCAGATGCACGATGTCCGGACGGAACTCCCGCACGACTCTTCGGAACTGGGAGTAGTATCGGAGCGCCCAACGCGCGTTCGCGAGCGTCCAATGACCCATCGTTTCTTTGGACACCCTGCGAGAGGTGTCGAAGTGCCGGAGTTCGTACTTTTCCTTCAACGAACTCTCGATCAGCACTTTGGTTACCGTCTCTCCACCCCCCGGAGGGGGAGGAAGCGGCCCCACGACGAGCAGTCGAGGTCGGGTCTCGACACTCGCCCTCGTCGCCGGTGTGGGTTCCTCCGTCCATGCCATGGGGTCGGCGTGGATTATGCCCCTTCCCGCGTGCCATACTCGTGACGAATGGCCGATCCCCTGCGCGCGCTCGTCGTTTGTGGTACCCGCCCCGACGCGATCAAGCTCGCCCCCGTCATCCACAGACTGAAACAGGAGTCTTGGATTCAGACGCATGTTGCAGCAACCGGCCAACACCGCGAGATGCTCGCGCAGGTCCTCGACGCGTTCGAGATCCAAGTGGACGAGAACTTCGATGTCATGCCGGAGAAACCGGACCTCGCCTATCTCACAAGCGCGATTCTCACGCGCCTCGACGGACTTCTCGCGAAGGTCCAGCCGCACGTCGTCTTGGCGCAAGGCGACACAACGACTACCTTCGTCGCGTCCCTCGCCTCGTTCTACCGCCGAATCCCGTTTGTGCACGTCGAGGCGGGGTTGCGAACCAGCACGGTTTGGCTACCCTTCCCCGAAGAGTTCAACCGCCGCGCAACCTCGCTCGTGGCCGCTCTGCATTTCGCGCCGACGGAGTGGGCGGCCGACAACCTGCGTCGAGAGGGAGTCCCGGAGAAGGACATCTTCGTCACCGGCAACACCTCGATTGACGCATTGCTTCACACCCTCGAGCGAGTCTCGGCATATCAGCCGCCAGCAGAAGGGCGGATGATTCTCGTTACGACTCATCGGCGCGAGAACTGGGGCGAGCCTCAGCACCGAATCGCTCGAGCCGTGAAGCGGATTTTGGAACAGTTTCCTGATACTTTTGCCGTCGTGCCGATGCACCGAAACCCGGTCGTGCGTGAAGTCTTGACGGCGGAGCTGAACCACGAGAGAGCCTTCCTCGTCGAACCCCCCGCCTATCCCGAATTCGCAGCCATGATGAAGGCGAGCACGCTCGTCCTGACCGACTCCGGAGGCGTGCAAGAAGAGGCGCCCTCGCTCGGCAAGCCTGTCCTTGTCCTCCGCGAGGAAACGGAGCGCCCGGAGGGCATTGAAGCTGGGGCTGCGATCTTGGTGGGAACGGACCCCGACGCAATCTTTGAGCGAGCGTCTCGGTTGCTGCAGGATGAAAAAGCCTATGAGCAGATGGCCAAGGTGCGGAATCCCTATGGCGATGGGAGAGCAGCGGAACGGATCGTGGCGGCGATCCGCGACCGCTTCGCATCCAGTTAGGTTTCTTCCGATGCGCGCGTGATGGGAAATGCGACCGTTGCCACCACCTTTCCTTTCTCCATTCCGATCCGGAAGCCGCCGCCGACCGCACGGGATAGCTCGCGCACGATCTTCAGCCCCAGGTGCCCTTCCTTCTTCTCATCGAAGTCCTCCGGCAGGGGGTGACCGTCGTTCGAGACGCGGATGTACGCTTTCTCATCCTGTACGCCGATCTTCACCCAAACCGAACCTCTTCTGAGGTCGCGGAAACCGTGTCCGACTGCGTTCATCAGAAGCTCATTGAGAATGAGCGCGACCTGTGTGGCGTGGTGGGGGCTCATCGGAAAGTCCTCTCCCGTCACGGAGATCCGTATGTCCATGTTGCGGCCGATGAAACTCTGTGCGCAATGATGAGCCAACGTCTCCGCCACGGCTTTGACGCCGATCCGGTCGAGGTCTTCTCGACTGAGAAGGTCATGCACGGTTGCGATCGCCTGGATCCGTTGAATGCTGTCCTCGATCAGTTCCTCCACGCTTCCCGCCGTCTTCTCCGAGAGTTCGAGGCGCAACAAACTGACGATCTGCTGGAGGCTGTTCTTGACGCGATGGTGTAGCTCTTGCATCAGCGTCGAGCGAACCTGCAGCTTGGCGTGTTCGATCGCGACGGCAGCCTGGCGTACCAAGGACTCCAGGATGCCGATCTCGCTTTTGGTGAACCGGTGCACGGTGTCCAAGTAGCAGGTTAGGACGCCGATCGGTTTGTCCCGAAAGAACATCGGCACGCACACCATCGAGCGCAACCCCTGCTCTTCAGCCAACTCGGCGCCGATGTACTCTTCGGATGCGAGAATGTCCTCGCACACCATCGTCTGCCCAAGCTCGACCGCCTTGCCGGCAAAGCTCTCCCCGACCCGGATGCTGCGCTTCTTCCGGTACGCATAGTTCTGGGACTGCGTCGCTCGCAAGACCAGCTCTTTGCGCGCCTCGTCCAGAAGCCGAACGGTTACCACCTTGTAATTCAATCTCTCCGCAACGAACGAGACGAGAAGTTGAAGAATCTCCTCGAGATAGGGGCTTCCTGCGATGACCTGGCCTACCTCGGAGACCGCTTCCAGCCTCCGCGCGCGCCGTTCGAGAGTGGCGACACGGGACTGGTACCGAATCGCCTGCGCGATCTGTTCGGCGATGCTCTGCAAGACGTTGGCTTCGCCCGCGCTGTAATCGTAGGGGCGGAACGTGCGCACGTTGACGGCCCCCAGCAACTCGCCCCCCGCGATCAACGGAACGCAAAGAAGGCTTTGCCAGTGTCGCTCTTCCAACCCCGGGTATTCCAGATATCGCGGATCGTTCCAAGGCTCCGACGCGATGACGACGGGACGCCGGTGCTCCACCGCCCAACCGGTGATGCCCTGCCCGACGGCGATGGACACGCGTCCGCACTTCTCGGGCGCGTCGGTGTCGGCAACCAGCGTGAGGCGCGTTCCTGTTTCGTCCAGAAGTAGGATCTGGGCCGTGTCGGTGTGCGTGACGTCTCGAATAATCTCCAAAAGGTCATAAAGCACCTCCGGCCCCGGGTCTCTCTGTTCGAGCACCCTTCCGATCCGCTGCATGGCCGTGATCACCGCTTCCTTTTCCGCCAGTTGCTGGCGAAGCTCCACCAATTCCTGCTCGAGGCGAGCCTGGTCGGTGTTCGGACGCGCACGGGAGGGCCACGGGCGACGAGGTTGCTTGCGACGCATCGTTCCCTAAGTTTAGCCGAAGAGGCGACTCAACTGGTGAATCCCGACCGCTGCCAAGTACGCCAAGATCGTCATATAAGAGAACATGAAGACGGGCCACTTCCAGATGTTCGTCTCGCGCCGAACCACGGCCAGCGTAGACATACATTGGCAGCACAGCGCGAAGAAGACCATGAATCCTACCGCCGTCCACGGCGTCATCAAGGGCGAGCCGTCGGGCCAAGTCGCCTTGCCCAACGCTTGCCGTAGGTCCACGCTCTCTTCCTCGACGTCGCCTCCCAATGCGAAGATGATTCCCAGGGAGGGGACGACGACCTCGCGCGCGGGAAAGGCCGCGAGGATCGCCGTCGTCAAGCGCCAGTCGAACCCAGCGGGCACGAACACCGGCTCAATGGTTCGTGCAAAGCGACCGATGTAGGACTCGCGGATCTGCTGACTCTGGATATACCGGTCCTCGGAGATTCGAGCTTGCTCGACAGCCGGCAGCGACCGATACGCCTCCGCATACCGTCGAGAGGCTTCTTCGCTTCTCGGGAAGTAGAGCAACGCCCAGACGATAATCGTCATCAAAAAGATGATACGGCCAGCCGTATCCACAAACACCTTGCCCCGGTTGTACATCGTCAACCAGACGTCACGCCACTTCGGCCATTGATAGGAAGGCAACTCCAGCACGAACGGCAGTCGCTTCGTCTTTAGCACCGCCTTGTTGAGTATGAACACGATCGGAATCGCAACGATAGCCCCGACCATGTGCATGGCAAACAGCGAGACCCCTGCCCAGAACGGGCCGAATTGCGGCTCGATCACGGCGCCAATAAACAGGACATACACCGGAAGGCGGGCGCTACAACTCATCAGAGGCGCGATGAGGATCGTGGCCAGTCGGCTCTTCGCATCCGGCATCACCCGCGCCGCCATGATCCCGGGAATCGCACAGGCAAAACTGGAAAGAAGAGGAACAAAGGCGCGACCGTTCAGCCCGCACCACCCCAACAAGCGGTCCATGAGGAAAGAGGCCCGAGCGAGGTAGCCGGTTCCCTCGAGTGCGGCGATGAAGAAGAACAGAATCAGAATCTGAGGCAGGAACACCATCACGGAGCCGATTCCCGTAATAACCCCGTCCACGACCAGGGACTGTAACGTCGGCGTTCCGGAGAGCCAACCGCCGACGACCTCTCCCAGCCAACTGAATCCGCTGTCTATCGCGTCGCTGATCGGAACGGACAGAGTGTAAATGGATTCGAAGACCAGCAGCATGATCGCCAGGAAGATCGCCAGCCCGAAGACTCGGTGGGTCAAGAGGTAGTCGAGGCGGTCCGAGAGAGACCACTTATTGTCCTCGGAAAGGATCGTTACCGTCTTGGCGACATGCGCCGCCCAGTCGTACCGCGCGGCGATATCGAGGTTGCCTTCGGGAGCCGCTTCCTGTATGGCAATCTTGAGTTCGGGGATCTGGTCGACGCTTTGGCGAAGCTCGCTGCCTTCCTCTTCAACGGCTCGCTCCACCTCCCGCGTTTCCACGTCCACGCCGCTCCGAGCAAATCGCTCTCGCAACGCTTCCACGCGTTTCTGGAGGAATTCCTGATGTCCTCGTCGAGGCGTGCGAGGATGAATCAGGTTGGCTCGGATCGCTTCCGTCAGTTCGCGCAGTCCTACTCCCTTGTGGGCAACGACTTTGACGACGTCAACTCCGAGCTCCGCAGCCAGTTTGGCCGTGTCAATCGTTCGCCCGCGCTTCTCGGCGACGTCTGTCATCGTCAGCGCGACGACGATGGGAATACCGCGCTCGGACAGCTGGCTGAAGAGGAACAGATTTCGCTCGAGGTTGTCGGCGTCGAGGACGTAGACGATGATGTCCGGGGCCCGCTCGATCCTGCCCTCGATGACGCCAACCGCAACTTCCTCGTCCTCTGTTGAGGCGCGAAGACTGTAGAGACCGGGAATGTCCACGACCTCCGCCTCTGTCGTTTCGTCCAGGCGGAACCTTCCGGCAACGCGCTCGACCGTGACGCCAGGGTAGTTCGCGACCTTCTGGTGCGCGCCGGTCAGCCGGTTGAAGACCGAAGTCTTCCCAGAATTCGGATTCCCTACAAGCGCGACCGAGGCGAGTCGGGAGCGCTGGCGATGCGTAGTTTCGGAGGACATTCCGGGGTTGTTAGGTGGTCAATGGATCGTTGAGAGACTCGAGCAAGAAAGCCGAAGCCTCCGAGCGGCGAAGACACAGGCGGTAGCCGCGGAGGGCGATTTCAACTGGGTCGCCCAACGGAGCGACGCGAACCACTTGGAAGACGGTGCCCGGCGTCAACCCCAGCTCCTGCAAACGACGAAGCTCCGGCGTATCCCCGGACACGCCCAAGATTCGCACCGTCATGCCGGGACGGACGTCCCGGAACGTCAAGCCGCTCAACGCTTCATTGACCATTTTGTCAAGATTACCCGATCCGACTCGCGCAAGGCTATGACAACCGTCATACTCCCCTTCCCCACTCTCGGTGCGGGACGGTGGGCGACGGCTCGCCCCTCATCGCCGTATGGTAGATTAGAACCATGATCAAAGTCTTTGCACTCTCTTTGCTGGCCGGTTTCGCGGCCCTCTTCGCAGGATGCTCCTCCCAGAACGAGAGGACGGCGGAATCTTCTCCCGAACCGAGCGACGCGGTCGCCGTCCAGGCTGCGGAGCCTTTGGAGATCACGGTGGAGTCCCGCTTCGGATTCGAAGAGACGATCGAGAAACTCAAAGAGGCTGCGGCAGCCGAGAAGTTCGGCGTCCAGGGTCTGCACGAGATCTCGAAGATCCTCACCGAAAAGGGATACCCCAGGGAGCCGCTCGCGGTCCTCGAAGTCTGCCACCCCGGCCACGCCTCGGTCGCTCTGGAGCAGGACATCAACATCGCCCTCATGATCCCTTGTCCAATCAGCATTTACGAAAAGGACGGCAAGGTGTTCGTCTCCACCTTCAACACGAAGAAGATGGCGACGATGTACAAGGGCGAGAAGGTGCCCGAGGTCGCCGCCGCTGTGGACGAGGCAATGCGCAAGATCCTCCAAGCGGTCTCGGTCGAGGGAGCGTAACCCTACGGGGAAGTCGCTCGCACGAACGCGTTGAACAGAAACTTGAACGTGTCAAGCGACTGACCGCGGTACTGCACCCGGAACCCGAATAGCGCTATCCGTCCCTCGCCGAGGGGAACTTCTGCGGCCGCCACTTTCCCGGCGACGTACTCCGGCCCAAGCAGGAACCCACTCAGCAACGGGTTCCCCTGCCCGTACAACGCCACCGCGTGGAACGGCTGCTCTTCGCCAAATTCCAGCGTCCGGCTGCTGGCGAAGTAGGCGATGGACGTCTCCGGCATCCCGTATCCGAGTGGGTGGCTCGTGTCCACCGTCGTTCTCAGGATGCTGCCGGGGCAGAAGAACTTGTCCGACCCGACGCTCCGCAGCCCGTCGCTGACCTCGACGCCCAGTTGCCGCGCCAAGTCACAAGCCGAGTCCATCAGTACGAGCGTCCCGCCCCTCTCGACAAATTCACGGAGGTTGCGGATGCCCTCCTCGCCGATCCCACCCGCGTACTCGGGGAAGGTAACCCGCTCGCTCACACCCTCGACGATGGAGTTTGCCGATTGATCCGCAAAGAGGATCACGTCGTAGCGGCTCTTCAGGTCCGGCTTGCGGATCTCGTCGTTGTGCACGGACGAGTACTCGACGCCGTACTTCTCGAGGATGAACCGAGTCCAACCCTCGTCCATGTTGCCGACCCACGGCTGATAGAGAGCGATTCGCGGCGCGGTGAACCGTCGTGCTCCCCGCTCCAGGAAACCGGGTAACGGCCGAGGGTCAATCCACCGCTCCGACATCTCCCTCTCCAATGCTCGCGCCAACTCCTCTTGAGTCTTGTTCCCTCGGTGAAGAATGAGCGCCCCCGGATTCAGGCCTTGCGTCGGCTCGTACACGATGCCCACGGTGAAGCCTTGCCGCGCCAATCGGAGAGCGACCGGCACGTCGTCCACGCGCGTCCCATCGAGCACGTAGGCCGGCACGTCGCGCGGCAGCGTCCGCGGTTCGGGCTTCGGCGGGGAGGTCAACTCCGTCCACGCGACCTCGAACGGCTGCTCGATCTGCACAGCGTTCACGCCCATCTGGAGGGGCGCGGTCCAGCCGGCGACGTCATAGGGCGGTTCGGCAGGGCCTCCCGGATAGAGGAAGCGCTGCGGATACTTCTGGATCTCCATGATGTCCTTCAGGTGATTCCGATACGGCTGCGCGCAGGGCAGAACGATCGTCCCCGCCGGATACTCCCTGCCGTCCGCCGTAAAGGCCTCGGTGGCCCGATACGCCTGGATCCCCGTCCGGAGCAGGCTCTCGAGAAGTTGCCGCACGCCTTCCGGCTGTCGCTGGGCGGGAGGGATGACCCAAGCGAACGGCCCGCCCTTCTTGCCAGCTTCGATGGCATCTCGGGCGAGCGCCACCTGGTTCCGCACCCACCGGTCGCGATACTTCGCAGCCAGGTCGAACAGAGCGTAGCAGGCCGTCTTCTCGTATTCGACGATGTCCCGCAGCGTCCACCGCCCGCCGGGCCAGGGATCCGGGAAGTTGACGTACGGCTCGTAGGTGGGCAACCCCCGCCGCGCGCCGCGAAGTTCGTCGGGGGAAACGTCCACCGGGCTGGCGAGGTTCGCGCTCGCCGCTTCCGTGAGGATCGCCACGATGTTGTGCCGTTGCGGCGTCGTGCGCATGCCGCCCTGCCACCAGTTGTCGTAGATCGCGCCCCAAACGACGCCTTTCTTCCCTTCCTCTTGCAGGGCGTACGCCATGTGCGCCCCGATCAGGAAGATGCCTTGCGTGATCCGTGGGTCAATGTTCGGGTTCGTCGGGTCGTGAAACGGCGGGACGAACATCCGTGCCGTGTTCCCTCCCATCTGGTGAACGTCGTACACGATCGTCGGGAAGCCCACGAAGTAGAGAAACTGCGTCACGTTCTTCGTTTCCGCCTGCGAGACGAGCCACCAGTCCCGGTTGTTGTCATGCCCGATGTACTTCTGGTAGAGCCACGGCATCGGCGCGCCTTCCTTCCCCGCTGCTCGCGTTCGGTCGTACCAGTCCTTGACCTTGTCCAGGCCGTCCGGGTTCGCGCAAGCCACCAGTTGGATGACGCAGTTCTCGAGAATCGCCCGGACCTGCGCGTCGTCCCGAGTCGCGAGTTCGTAGAGCAGCTCCATCCCCATCTGCGCCGCCGCGACCTCCGTGCTGTGCATGCTCAGGTTGACGAGCACGACCGTCTTGGCGCGAGAGAGGTCGCCCTCCGTCGCCGTTCCCTCGTGGAGACGCCGCTGAATCTCGTATTGGTCGCCCAGGTTGCGGATCGTCTCCGGGGAGGAAACCTCCGCGATGACCATCTCCCGCCCCTCGGTCGTCCTGCCGATGCTTCTCAGGTGCACGCGGTCGGAGGCCGCATCCACCGTACGGTAGTAACGGAGGATCGTGGCCCAATCCGCGAGCCGGTAATCCGCCCCAGCGCGATGGCCCAGGAACTGCTCCGGCGTCGGAATCCGCTGGGCGACCGCCGACCAGACGGCCAGGCCGAAAACGAGAACGAATGCGAGACGCGCAGCCTTCATGGCCCGTCAATCTACCCCGACTCACCTGAACTCAACGCCATACGCAAGCGGGAGCCGCTCGGATTCCCTCAAGATTAGACCGGATCTCGGCAAGATAGGGCCTTACGTCCTCGAAATCGGGTCTGATACCGTCGAGGTACGGCCTTACATCGCCGAAATACGACCTGATATCGTCAAGATACGGCCTTATATTCTCTTCGTGGCGCGCCGCTGGGGGTACCGCGGCGGCCCGTTAGGGGTACTGCGGCGCGTCGCAGGGGGTACCGCGGCGGTTATCGGGCGGGGATTCTTGCGGTTCCGAACAGCTCCACCGCTCCGTCCTCGATCCGGACGCGCTCGATGGTCATGGCGGACCGAAGGCCGAGGTCCTCGTTTTCGTCAATGACGGGGTTGATCGCGGCCAGGAAGCCGCGGGTCGTGGCCGGGTCGGCGCGAGACCCATTCAGGACCACCCTGGCGTCCTCCAAGTAGAGCTGCGTGCCGTTCCGAGGGACGACGCGGCCGAGAACGAGAAACTCCGACCGAAACAGGCCGAACTCCCCCGCGCCGGAAACGAGAATGCGATCGCCGTCGAGGCGGACGCGGACGCGCTCGATTCCGCGGTACTTGTGAATGATGAACCGCTCGAGCCCCTTCTCGCTCACGCGGACGTAGCCCGGGCCTTCGCCGCTTTCGGTGAGGCGGAGGGTCTTGGTTCGGCGGGCGAGACCGAAGTCGTAGCGGCAGGGACCGAGGTCGGCGGTGAGCTGCTCGACCGGAAGTCCGCGGAGGACGAAGTCCTCGAGGCGAATGCGGAGGCTGCCGATTCGCCCACTCTTGGGAAGGTCCGTCTCGGTAAAGAGGGGGAGGCCGTCCACCATGAACCGGGTGGCGTAGATCTCCACGTGCGTCACGGCGCCTCGGAGGGATTCGCTTAGGCCTCCGGGTGTTACGGCGACTCGGACGTCGGTGTCGGGTCGAAGGGATAGGTGCGTGGCGATTTCGCGTGCGGCGGCTCGTTCGAAGGCGTGGAGTTCGGCCTCTCCGAGGCTTCCGGCGATGCCGAAGGCGGCAAACAGGCCGATCAGCCACATCGGGGCAGGCAACCTCCGGAGACGCCGCGCGGTATCCCAACGTAGAAACGGATGGAGGAAAACGCAGTCTTGAACTCTGTGAAGAACGAAACGACGAGCGGGTATGCGGCCGTCCGAGAGACGGCCGCGCTTCTGCGACCCAACGCGAACCTGGTTCTCCAGATTACGGGCGAGGACAGGAAGACCTGGTTGCAGGGGCAGATCACGAACGACGTGCTGGGCTTGGGGCCTCGGGGGTCACTCGGGTTTTGCGTACTCAAGCCCACGGGCCAGATTTTGGCGCACGGGCGCCTCTGGGACGCGCCGGAGAGCCTCTACTGTGTCCTTCCGAACCCTCCGCGCGAGGCGGTATTGGACCGGCTGGAAACGATGATCATCCTGGAGGACGTCCAAATCCAACCGCTCGACGACCACACCCTTCTCTCTCTCCAAGGCCCTGAGGCGAGCGAGGCGCTTTCCTCGCTCGTGGAGCTGCCAACGCTGGACCTCGGTTTCGGAGACGCTCCCAACGGCGAGCGGGTCATCCTTCTTCGCCACGACCGTACGGGGGAGGGCGGATGGGATGTCCTCGGCAGCCCGGCTGCGATCGAGGCAATGGCGAGCGAACTCTCCGACTTCCCTACCTTGAGCGAAGAGGAATGGAACGTCCTCCGGCTCGAGCGGGGCGAACCGATGGCGGGAGTGGACTATGACGAACGCACGCTCGTCATGGAGCTCGGTCGTCACTTCGTCGAAGAGCACATCAGTTTCACGAAGGGTTGCTACACCGGCCAAGAGGTCGTGGAGCGGATCCGGTCTCGCGGCCATACCAACCGTACGTGGGTGGGGCTTCGTTCGCAGGCTCCCTTGGAAGCCGGCAGCCACGTCTATTGGACGGACGAGGAAGGCGACGAAAAGGTGGTCGGCAAGGTGACGAGCGCATGCGTATCGCCTCTGTTTGGCCCGATCGCCGCGGCGATGCTCCGGAACGAAGCGGCCCGATCCGGCGAGCCTGTCCGAGCGGGCGCCGTCGAGTGTTGGGTGGATCCGTTCCCTCTCTCGCTCGAGGCGCACATCGGGTAAAGTTTCGCCATCCGATTCAACTGTTGGGGAGGATAGAGACCTATGAAACTCAAACCGTTGCATGACCGCGTGATCGTGGAGCCAGAACCGGCAGAAACGACGACCCCATCCGGCCTCGTGGTGCCGGACACGGCCCAGGAGAAGCCGCTTCAGGGGAAGGTGGTTGCCGTTGGACCTGGCAAGCTGCTGGAAAACGGCAAGCTCTCCCCCATGGACGTGAAGCCGAAGGACCGAGTTCTGTACGGCAAGTACGCTGGCTCGGAAGTGCGGATTGACGGCAAGGAATACGTCATCCTGCGAGCGGACGACATCCTCGCCATTCTCGAACCGGCGAAGAAGTAATCACGCGGGTTACTCGTCCGGGTTGGGGTGCTCCGGGATGCTGCAGTGAGTCAGCGTTCCGACCGTCCCGAGGTCATAGGTTCCGCCGAGCGGGCATTCCGGCTCTCTCTTGAGGTACGGCAGTACGTCGGCCATGGTAACTGGGCTCCCCTCGGGGATGTTCTCTTCTGCCGCGTACTGCGCCTTCGCGGTATCGAGCGCCTTCTGGATCTGCTGACAGCCTTTGCGCGCGGAGGTCGCTCGGGCGGTGATCATCTGCGGAATGGCGATGCTGATGAGAACGCCGATGATGAGCACGACGATCATCACCTCTAACAAAGTAAAGCCCGAACCCCGCTTGTACATGATTATTCCCTCTTAGGGTGGTGAGGGTCAGACCCGGGCGGCGGCTGGGGTCCAACCCTGCACCAAGACGTTTTTTCCACCTCCTCATGCCTCGGTAGCTGGTACTCCTTCTGGTATCGTTTGCGAAGATGGATCGCTCGGTTCTCTCTGGCTGGCGCACGCAGTTCCGCGGAAAGCCCTCCGTCATCGCCTCCGCTCCCGGACGGGTGAACCTCATCGGCGAGCACACGGATTACAACGAGGGCTTCGTGCTGCCGGCAGCCATCGGCTGGCGCACGACGGTCGCGCTCCGCCTCGCCGACGGCGAGTTCTCGCGGGTCATCTCGGAAGACAAGCAACACGCTGCCACGTTTCGTCTCGACGATCCGTGGAGCCATGGCTGGGGGCGGTACGTACACGCGGTCGGGCGGGCGATTCAGGCGCACTACCAGCTCCCCCAGCGAGGGATTGAGGCCTACATCACTTCGACGGTTCCCCGCGGCGGCGGTCTCAGCTCGAGCGCAGCCCTGGAGGTTGCCGTGGCTGCCGCGTGGCTTCACGCACTCGACATCCCGGTCACGCCCAGGGACATCGCCGAAATCGCTTGGGAAGGCGAGAATCGGTACGTCGGCGTGCCCTGCGGCCGATTGGATCAATACGCTTCGGCACTTGGACAGAAGGGGCACGCGTTACTCATGGATATGCGGGACCTGCAAACAGAGAGCGTGCGCATACCGGATGGTGTGAGAATCGCGGTGCTCGACACCCGAACGAAGAGGGCGGTCGCCAAGAGCGCGTACGCTGATCGAGTCGCTGAATGCCAACGCGCGATCGAACTTCTGCGGGCTGACGGCGCAGATGTGCGGAGTCTCCGCGACGCGACACGGGAGCAGGTCGAAGGGCTACGAGAACGCAATGCAGTCGCTTACCGCCGGGCGCGCCATGTCGTGACGGAGAACGAAAGGGTGCTGGCTGCGGTCGAGGCCCTCCGCAGCGAGGACTTTGAGGCTTTAGGGAATCTCTTTTCGGCCTCGCACGCGAGTTTGCGGGACGATTACGAAGTCAGTTGCCCAGAGCTGGATGCGATGGTGGAGGCAGCACAGGCGGCTCCCGGCTGCATCGGCGTTCGCATGACGGGCGCCGGGTTCGGCGGCTGCTGCGTGGCGCTCGTATACGAGAAGCGGGCTGCGGAGTTCTTAGAAGCCACCGCCGCCGGTTACTGCACCCATGGGTTCGAGAAGCCCGATCTGCGACTCACCCACGCCGGCAACGGGGTCCAGACCTCGAAGTATTCGTAGGCGCTCCGCGCCGAAACCTCAACCGATTCGTGAGAACAGGCGCGGTCTTCCCTGCCGACAATGTCTGTGTGGCTTCGCCTGCACCCTGGTAGCCGACCCAAAACCAAGGAACATTACCAGGTCGGAAGCAGTCAAAGATACGGAATGTTCCTCGCAGGCGACAAGCCTAAGACGAACAAACAGCGAGGGATGGTATGGCAATGTCTTCACCTAAGGATGGGAGCAAGAAGGTACGACTAACCAAGCGCGAAATCGAGGTGCTCAGCCTCATCGCGCAAGGGTACAGCAGCAAGGAAGCTGCAGATACGCTCTTCGTTTCGAAGCGGACGGTTGATTTTCACTTGGCGAACATCTACGACAAACTCCAAGTCAACAATCGCGTCCAGGCTTTCCGGGCCGCGACGAGGCTGGGTTTGATTCCGTTCGAGCCAACGTTTCACCCGCCGCACGAAGGCGAGTCGTAACCGAAGAGTCTGCCTTCTCAGTTTCGGGTCGAGGATTCCTCGACCCGATTCCCATTTAAGGGGCGTGTCGGGAAGGGACGCGCGGAAGCTTGAGCGTTCCGCCGTCGGCGCCGGTCGTGAATCGGATGATTCGATCCAGAATCACCTTGATCGTCCCCGCAACGGGAAACGCGAGGATCATTCCCGGTAACCCAAACAGCGCACCGCCCGAGAAGATGACGAAGAAACTCACCACCGGCGGCAATCCCACGTTTCGTCCCACGATGTTCGGGTGGACGAGTTGGTCGTAGAGAGTGCCGACGAGCAGGAACACACCGATACAGACCAAGAGATACGTACTCGTACTGCCAAAATCGTAGAATGGCGTTCCCGTCTTGCCGAATGCGACGACGGTGAGGGCGATGAGGATCATCGAAATGAAGTTGCCAATGTACGGGATGAGATAGATCGCCCCGAACAGGATGCCGAGGAAGAGCGAGTACGGCACGCCCAGCAGGGAGAGCACGCCCATCATCACGATCGTGTAGAGCGTGACGCTCAACATGAGGCCGCGCACGTAGCCTGAGAGAACCTCGCCGATCTCATCGAGCAGGTCGGTGGCGACGGGACGAATCGATGGCGGAATCCATGCGAGCGAGCGGCGCCGCAACCGGTCGTAATCCAGAAGAATGAAGATGGTGATGATCGGTGTAAACAGAATCCAGAAGAGGGAGGACAGCAGGTAGCCGAAGAGAGAGGACGCCGCCCCGATGGCGCCGTCTACCAAGCCGCGGACGCGATCCTCGAGCCCCAACCTCGCCTCCAGCTCTTCGCGCGTCGTGGGCAGACCGAATCGTTCGAGGGTTTTCCGGTGCTCCGCAAGCCAACGATCTACGGGACTCTGCTCGGATGGCTGCCGGATCGCCTGGATCAAACCCTCGCGGCTTGTGGGAAGGCCGACCGCTTCCAAATCCGATCGAAACACGCGAAAGAACGTGGAGAAGTAATAGTCTGGCTTCTTGGGGTCCTCCAACCATCTCAGGAATTCGGTTGGCTCAAGGCTAAAGGTTCGGTCCCGGAACTGGCCGTTCTCGATCTTCTCCTTGACGTCGGGTGAGGTGAGAAACCTCTCCAACCGCGTCGGCGCAAACGCTGTGTTATTGACCCAGTAGGTGACGTCTTCTTGAATTCGACTGACTTGATAGGCGGCCCGGGGAGCCAAGAAAGCGATGACGGCGGTGACGAGGACGAAGAACGCGACCGTGACGATGCCCACGGCGAGGCCTCGACTCATTCCACGAGCCCGCAACTTTTGGATGGCCGGCTCGAGTAACGCCGCAATCAGGATGCCGGCTACAAACGGGAACAGGATGGATCGAACGGCATAAAGAAACAGGGCGGCGATCAGTACGATCACCACCCAAAGCCAGATCCGAGCCCCTCCCATCGCTCGTTACGCGGGAGCGTTATGCGCCTGCTTCGTCGGCGACTTGCTCAGCGATCTTTTCGGCTTTCTTTCGCTTTTCTCGGATGTACTCCTGCACCTTCGCCTTCAGTTCATCGAACTTCTGCGAAAGGTCCTGGCGCGTCTCTGCGCCCGGCTTCGGAGCCATCAAGAGGCCGGCTGCAGCACCGATGAGGGCGCCAACGCCGACACCTGCCAAGAAATACAGCATTGCGCTGCTTTGGTCGCCATTGCCATTATTCGACATCTTGCTTTTCCTCCTTTGGGTTGTCCGTGTCGTTCGCTTTGTGCGGGTCCTCATGCGACTTTTGACGCTTTCGGCTACGGAACATTTGTAGGATACCCAATCCAAAGCGAAGGCCGTCCAACCAGAATGTGTTCGCGGCGGGTCGGAGCGCCTGTGTGTATCGTCCGACCACACCCGCTAAAGGTTCTACGACGGTAAGCGCCCGAGTCGCTGCACCGGCGGTCTCGTGAATCTTCTCCAGGGCCGCGCGAGCCTCCCGCAATGTCGGCACGACCTCCCGATCGAGCGTCTCATCCACCCGGCGCAGCAAGGACTCAGTCTGGTCTCCCAACGCCTTGACCCGAGCCAGCAAAGCGGACATCGAGATCAGCACGCCAATCAAGATCAGCGTCTGAAGAACTACGAGAACCATCAGAGCAGTTTCCATCCCCGCGTTGAGGATACCTGCCGGCTCGCGCCTATGCGCCGCACCCCACGCGAGTGACTTGCGCCAACCAACGCGTTTTCTGCGCGAGCATCCCAATAGGCAAAGAGAGAGAAGCGAAGGGCGATGTCCGAGAAGAGTGCGAGGCGTCTATGTCCGCGCGCGGATCGTCTCGAGGATCCCTCGGGCCACTTCCAACGCGAGCAAGGCCTTTCTCGCTGCGTCGGGGGACAACGTTTGGCGTGCCGCCGCGGTCGCGGCGAGAGCCGTAGCCCTCGACTTCAACAGTGCGGCATCCTCTTGAACTCGTTCCGCTGCTTCCATCAGGGGAACGACTTGCGATTCCAAGACCTGGTCCGCTCGGAGCCGTAGCGACTGAACGCGCTGGATCGTCTGTTGAAGCGACGCCAAGAGCGCCGCCGCCTTCGCCAACGTGTACCACGCGGCTATCACGAGGGCCACCGTGGACAGCCACAGGATCGCCGTCATTCCTCACCTCCGCCGAGGATGCGGCCTCCGGCCACGACCGAATCGCCGCGGTAGAACACAGCCGCCTGGCCTGGAGTTACTGCTCGAACCGGCTCGTCGAAGACGGCTCTCGCGATCTCACCCGGGTAGAGCCTTGCGGGGCGGCTGGGCATGTTGTAGCGGATCTTTCCCTCCACTCGAGTTGGCTTCTCGAGCAGGCCGAGATCATCGCGGAACCGGACCTCCCGCGTCAGCAAGTCCTCGTTCGTGCCGACCACCACGCGATTCTGCTTCGGTTCGATGCGCACGACGTAGAGCGGCTCGCCGCGACCGCCGATCCCGATTCCCCGTCGCTGACCGACCGTGAAGTGTGCCACGCCGTCATGCTCACCGAGAACTCGACCCTTCGTGTCCACGATCTGACCCGCGCGAACGGCCTCCGGCCGCTGCTGGCGAAGGAACGTGCGGTACCCACCCGCCTCGCTGACAAAGCAGATCTCTTGCGAATCCGGCTTGTTCGCCACAGGAAGGCCGAACTCTCCGGCGAGCGCGCGAGTCTCCGCCTTGTCCGTCAGGTCACCCAGCGGGAAAAGCACCCGAGCCAGCTCCTCCTGGCGCAACATGTACAGCGCGTATGTCTGATCCTTCGACCGAGCCTTCGAGCGCATCAGGCGCCAACGCTTGGTTCGCGAGTCGTACCGCTTGCGCGCGTAATGTCCCGTCGCAACGTAGCGACACCCGATCTCGTCCGCCTTCTTCAAGAGGGCGTCGAACTTGATCGAACGGTTGCACTCGACGCAGGGGTTCGGCGTCCGACCGGCGACGTAGTCCTCAAGAAACGGTTGGATCACCTTCTCCCGGAACTCTTCGCGGAAGTTGAGGACGTAGTACGGGATGCCAAGCGCCCTGGCCACGCGCCGGGCGTCCTCTACGGCGCCGAGGGAGCAACAACCCGAGTGGCGCGGGTCCGTTTGGCTTTCCTGCCAGATCTGCATCGTGACTCCGATGACCTCGTACCCCTGTTGCACCAAGAGGGCGGCGGCGACGCTGCTGTCCACGCCGCCGGACATCGCAACCAGAACGGTGGGCCGTCGAGACATCGGGAAAAGTTGTGTTATTCTACCCGACCGATCGAACCGCAGCCTGGAATTCCGGTCCCTCCACGATGTCCCGAATCATCCCACCGGTTGCCCAGAGCACCTTCTTGCCGCCGCCCTCGGTCGGAAGTAGGATGAAGAAGTACGGCGTACTGTCCACGCCGAGCGAGGCCGCGTCGGTCATGTCTTTGGCAACGGGCTGAAGGAGCGTGCGCAGGCGATCGGGATCTTGCAGCGCCTTCCCCATTTCGTCGGGAGAGATCTCCACGAGTTGCGCGATTTGCTGTATGTGGATGAGGCTTTCCTCGTCTTGGGCGGCCAAGAAGGTGTCTACGAACGTCCAAAACTTGTCGGGATGCTTCTCGTAGACGTACTCGGCGGCAGCCGCCGCGTAGCGGGCGAAGGGATGGAGGTTTTGCAGCGGGAAATGCCTGAGAACGAGGCGCACCTTGCCGTTCAGCGCGCCGTCGAGTTGTTTCTTGAGCCAAGCGTGCTCGCTGGCGCAGGTTGGACAGTAGAGGTCGGAGAACTCAACGATCGTGATCGGTGCGTCGGGGTTGCCGTAGACGTGTCGCTCGTCGCCGAGAATCCTCTTGAGGAGTTCGGCTTGCTCTCCCTCCGGGCGGATCACTTCGCCTGAGGTGGAAGCCTTGAGGCTCTGGACGCTGCTCGAGCCGAACCCTACCGCCGCAGCCACGGAGAGGCCGAGCAGGCCCATGTAGAGCGCGTAGTGAAGCGACTTCGCGCCCTCCCCGCTACTGAGCATCCCAAACGTATGAACGAGGAAGAGCACGGTCATTGTCGTCGCGCTCGCAAGGCACCACACACAGGTGGCGTCCAGGATCCGCACGGACCAGACAATTAGGCCCAGGGAAATCGCCGTACCGAGAGCGCTGACAAGCCACATCGCATTGCCGAGGCGCGGGGACTGAGCCGGCCCCAGCACCGCCCTGGCGAAAGCCATGATCGCCAGCCCAAGGTAGGCGAGCGCGCCGTAGAACGCGATCGGAATGCCCAGAAACATGCTGTTCTTCGGTTTGGCGATCTCGTCGCATCCGCTCTGGGCGGCTCCGCAGGGCAGACTCACGCCCGCGTAGTGGTGTATGCCGATGTAGAGGGCGATGAAAAGCCCTATGCAGGCAAGGAGGAAAACGATTCGGTTGGCCCATTCCGCGCGCATCTCGGCGGATTATACGACGATTGGGAGCGCGCCGCTCCACATCGGAGTGGAACCTGTAACGCGAACGGGTCTTCAGACGTTTAAACAAATGCGCATGTCCTCCGGGGGTCGAAGCCGTCCCTCGCCGCAAGGCGGGGAGGAAACTCGACCCTCGTTTTCTTTGCCGGGGCACGCTGGGAACGCCTTCGGGAACCGTTTCGGCCCCTGGTTTGTTGAAAGAAGTGGAGGCGGTTCTTGCCGAAGAGAGAATGGAAATTGGAATGAGCCAGGACGGAATGAGCGCTGAAGCCTTGTTCACCGAACTAATGGAGCGCTCGTACAAGAAGGTCTTCAACTTAGCCTACCGGCTGTCGGGAAATCGTGCAGACGCGGAGGACCTCACGCAAGAAGCGTACGTTCGCGCCTTTCGCAGCTTCGATTCCTACGATCCATCGAAACCTTTCGAAAACTGGATTTTCCGCATTGTTTCGAGGCTTTTCTTGGATCTTCTCCGCTATCGTCGCCGACGAGTGAAAACGGTTTCCTTCGACGCGCCGATGCAGGCGGACGGGGCTGACGACGACGTCTACTTCGATTCCGCAGATGAGCGCGAGAACCCGGAAGAAGTCCTCGTAAACAATTCGCTGAGCGAAGCGATGGAGTGGGCTCTTTCCACGCTCTCGGACGAGCATCGCACTCTGGTGGTCCTCGCCGACATTCAGGGACTTCCCTACGCCGAGATCTCGGAGATCATCGGTGCGCCGGTTGGCACGATTCGAAGCCGTTTGCATCGCATCCACAAGACGCTGCGGGCCCGGCTCACCGAATGGGAGGAGCGCCACGCGCTGCAACCGGGCGGTGCGGTACCGGCGTTGCAGTCGTAGGCTTCGGCCCGCGTTCCGCCCATTCCGGGTATCCTTATAAGAGCACGGAGGATAGAGACCATGGCTGACACGTTCCCGATTCGAGACATTGATCACGTTCGTTTTTACTGCGGCAACGCCAAGCACACCGCGGAATGGTATCGCCGAATCTTTGGGTTTGACATCATCGCCTACAGCGGCCTGGAGACCGGTTCGAAGAACGAGGCAGCTTATCTGCTTCAACAGGGTTCGATTCGGCTGCTCCTCTGCTCTCCCCTCGTTCCGGACCATCCGATCGCCGAGATGCTTGGTCGTCACGGGGACTTTGTCCGAGACATCGCGATGGAAGTGGACGATGTGGATGAAGCGTTTGCCAAGGCGACGGAGAGGGGCGCCGAGCCTGCCTATGAACCGAGGACCTTGGAAGACGATTTTGGAAAGGTCCGAATCGCGGGCATCAAGACCTACGGAGACGTCAACCACAGCTTTGTGAACCGAGACCAGTACTCCGGCCTTTTCATGCCGACCTTCCAGCCCAAGAATCGCCCAGGAAACTCAGTCGGGCTCGAGTTCATTGATCACATCGTCGGCAACGTCGAGTGGAACGGAATGAACAAATGGGTCGAGTGGTACAAGAACGTCCTGGGCTTCGAGCAGCTTGTGCACTTCGACGACAAGGACATCTCCACGGAGTACACGGCGCTCATGTCGAAGGTAATGCAGTCGGGCAACGGTCGAATCAAGTTCCCGATCAACGAGCCTGCCGAGGGCAAGAAGAAGTCTCAGATCGAGGAGTACTTGGAATTCCATGGCGGCGCTGGCGTGCAGCACATCGCGATGCACACCAGCAACATCATCGAAACGATCAAGAAGCTCCGCGAGAACGACGTGGAGTTCCTCTATGTGCCGGAGACGTACTACGACGACGTCCTCGACCGCGTCGGTCAGATTGACGAACCGATTGCGGCGCTCAAGGAACTGGGCATCCTCGTGGACCGGGACGACGAGGGGTATCTGCTGCAGTTGTTCACGCGTCCGATCGAAGACCGGCCCACTCTGTTCTTTGAGATCATTCAGCGAAAGGGCGCGAAGTCGTTCGGCAAGGGCAACTTCAAGGCTCTGTTCGAGGCCATTGAGCGCGAGCAGATGCGTCGCGGTACGCTGGAAAGGGCATGACGGCTCGTCGAGTACTCTCCGCGCTTCATGCCTGACGTCATCCGTACTGTTCTTCCGAACGGGGTTCGCATCGTCGCCGAGCCGTTTGACACCGTTCAGACGGCGGCGCTCGGGATCTGGTGCCTCACAGGGAGCCGCCTGGAAACCGACCGCCAAGCTGGAATCAGCCACGTCATTGAGCACATGCTTTTCAAGGGAACCGAGCGGCGGACGGCTCAGCAGATCGCGGAAGAGATCGAGGGACGAGGCGGGTACCTGAACGCGTTCACAAACCGCGAGGTCACGTGCTACTACGCTCGCGTCCTCTCGGAGGACGTCCTCGCCGCGCTTGACGTCTTGAGCGACATGCTGCTCCACTCCCTGTTCGACCCGGACGAGCTCGAAAAGGAGAAACGGGTCATCCAAGAAGAGATCCGGAAATACGAGGACAGCCCGGAAGAGCTGGTGCACGACCTGCATGCGCAGAACCGCTGGGCGAACCACCCGCTCGGTCGGCCGATCATCGGAACGCACGAGACGGTTGGTTCCTTCACTCGAGACGACTGCCTCGCGTTTCTGCGGGAACGGTATGTGGCGGGCAAAATCGTCGTGGCGATTGCCGGGAGCTTCGATCCCAAGGAGTTCGAACGGGCTGTGGCGGAGCAACTCGAGCCTCTCTCTGGGGATTTCGAGTTGCCGAATGACCCCCCGCCCGTCGTCTCCGATGGTGAGCACTTCCTCGAGCGGGAAGTCGAACAGGTTCACTTCTGCATCGGCGGCGAAGGGCCGAACGCCTTTGACGAGGACCGATTCGCGATGTCGGTGCTGGACGGCATCCTTGGCGACGGGATGAGCAGCCGGCTTTTCCGGAAAATACGGGAAGAGCGTGGGCTTGCGTATGCCATCGGTTCCTATCGCTCGGCCTATCGCGAGGCTGGGGCTTTCACGGTTTTCGGCGGCACGAGCAAGGAGACGTTCGACGAGGTGCGCGATCTCGTGCGGGCGGAACTGATGAAACTTCGCACCGAGGACGTGCCCAGCGACGAATTGGAACGGGCCAAGAAGTCCATCAAAGGCTCTATCGTCATGGCTCAGGAAGCGACCGCGAACCGGATGCGCCGCATCGCAGCGAACGAGCTGATGTTCGAGCGGGACGTGCCGATCGAGGAAATCGTGCAGCAGATCGAAAGCACGTCCGCTTCTGACATCCGGCGTCTTGCCGAACAGTACCTCGATCCAGACGCGCTGACGACAACCGCGATTCTCCCCGCGGGATAACGCGCGCTAAGGAGGAGTTTTCCACAGACTTGACACGCGCGAATCGAGTATGATAGCAACCGGAGCAAGCGCCGACGAAATGATGGGGAACAAGGGGGTATAGCCGTGACAAAACGAAGCGAAGAGCCGAAGACTCTCGTGGAGCGCTTGTCGTCAGGCGATGGCGAGGCCATCGAGGATTTCTTCAACCTGTACTACGAGAGGATCTTCAAATATACGTACAGAATGCTGAACAATCCCGCCGACGCAGAGGATGCGACGCAGGAGACGTTCATCCGAGCGTTGCGAAGGTGCGGAGACGTCCGGTCGGACAACGCGCTCACTCACTGGCTGTTCCGCATCGCGCACAACCTCTGCGTTGACAAGCGACGGCAACAGCCCTTGGTGGAACTGCCGCCCGACTTGCCGATCGGCCAATCGGAGGACCGTGCGGCGACACGACTGTCCGTTCGCCAGGCCTTGATGGAGCTTCCCGCAGACTATGTGGACCCGCTCATTCTCTGCGACGTGCAAGAGGTGACGGCCAACGAAGCGGCGGAGATCTTGGGTATATCCGTGCCCGCGCTGAAGTCCCGCCTGTACCGCGGGCGAAGCGCCCTCCGTCAGCGGCTCAGCAGTGTCATCGGGCAGCAAGGCGAGGAGCAGGAGAAAAAGAAGAAAAAGCGGAGAAAATCGAAATGAAAGGCATTGATCCGATGTTGCTGGTTGGCCTGTTTGTGGACGGCGAGTTGCCTGCCGAGGCTGCTTCGGCGTTCATGGAGCTCATGCACGACGACCCGCAATTGGCGAGGGCGGTGGAAGAGGCTCGTGAAACGAAGGAGATGCTGAAGGATGCGCTCGCCGTAGAAGGGCCGACGGAGGAGCAGAAGGAGAGGGCGCGCAACCGGATCTTGGCTGTCGCCTTCCAGGAAGGATTTCGATGGCGCTACCATTTCGGCGGACAGATGGAGCTGCCACTCGATGGGCAACTGAAATTGATCAATGAGTAAGGAGGAGCGAGAGAAAGTGATCTTGGATTGTCCGAGAAAGGAGTTACTCGAAGCCGTGCAACTTGCCGGCACGCCTGCCACCGGCAGGCAGACCACGATCCCGATCTTCGGCAGCCTGCTGGTCGAGGCGAAGGACAACCAACTGAGACTCGTAGGGTGTGACGGCGAAATGTGGGTCGAGCGCGTCGTCCCCTCGATGGTGACCGAAACCGGAACGGTTACTCTCAATGCTCGGCTGCTCCAAGACATCTTGGGAAGACTTCCTGACGGCGACGTGCACCTCGAGCAGACGAACTCATCCTCCGTCCTCATGTCCCTCGGACACTCCGACTTTAAGATGGTCGTTGGCAATCACCCGGACGATTTCCCCACGGTACCGGGCGTCGCCGCCTCGGCCCAGATCTCTCTTGGTTTCGAAGCGTTCCGTGAAGCGGTGGAGAGCGTCAAGTTCGCGGTCGCTCCGGAAACGCAAGGTCGACCGATTCTTACGGGCATCCTGTTCTCGTATGACGGAGAAAAGCTGCACACAGTTGCGACAGACACCCACCGATTGGCCGTCCACTCGAAGCCGTTCTCGTCCATCGGGGACACCGTAGACGCTGTCATCCCGCTCCGCGCCCTCAACGTCATCGAGCGACTGCCGGTGCCGGATGACGCAGAGATCGTCCTCACGCTGGGCGAGGGCAAAGTAGTCGTCGAGACGGATGGCGCGAAGGTGGTTTCCCAGCTGCTCGAAGGAAACTTCCCTCCCTATCAGCGGGTGATCCCGGATTCGTACATCCGCAGATGGGTCATCGCCCGCGAGGAGTTGACCGACGCCCTTAGGCGGGAGCTCATCCTTGCCAAGGAGAACTCGAATCGCATCATCCTTTCGTCTTCCGGCGACCGGCTGGAGATGCGAGCCCGTAGCGAAGGATTGGGCGAAGCTACGGACGTTCTCGACATCGTAGCGGAAGGAGACGACCTGGAAATCGCCTTCAACGGGCGGTACCTGCTCGACGCGCTCGAGGCGATGAAGAGCGAGTCCGTCTCCCTGGAGCTGACGGAGAACGACCGTCCTGCAGTCCTCAAGCCGGCGGAGGAAGACCCAAGCTTCCTTTGCGTCATCATGCCGATGGCGATGTAGCGTTGTCGTCCGATTATCTCAAGCGCTGGGATACGGGCCACCGCTCGCCAATCCACGACCGGATCCGCCGACTCTATCGAGCGCTGCGGGCAAGCCAGCATTGGAGCCGCTCCGAGTGGGAGGCATACCTGCTCAAGCGCCTGAAACGGCTCGTTTCGCACGCGTGGAACCATGTGCCCCTCTATCGCTCGCATTGGGGCGAAATGCCGGAGATCCAGTCCTTGGAGGATTTCGCGCGTCTGCCGATCTTGGAACGGTCGGTCGTCTCCAACAATCCGGACTTGCTGCGGGCGACGACTCTGCCCCCCGGCGTCCAAGTCGGTGCCCCGACGACCACCTCCGGTTCGACGGGACAAGTCGTTCGCGTCCACGCGGACACCGAGTCTGTTGCTGCGGCTGCCGCGGCCGAAATCCTCGCTATGGAGTGGGAAGAGGTGGACCCGACTCTGCCCGCGGCGTACGTGCGCACGTACTCGTCCGGCCCGCCGGAAACCGTGGCAGCGCTCAGCAAAGGGGTTCGAATTCCAAGATGGGCGAGCGGACCTCTGCGCGAGATGTTCCCATGGGGTGATGCCTTCCTCATTGACGCCAGCACATCGCCGGACTGGATCGCGCAATTCCTCGATGCCGCGAAGCCGCAAAGGCTCATCGGCTATCCGACCGTGCTGCTGATGACCACCGATCATTGGAAGCCGGGGTACGCGCTGCGTTCCGTTCGCTGCTACGGCGAGAACCTTCATCAAGCGGACAAGGAGCGATTGGAGGAGCGCCTCGGTACAAGGGTCTGGAACGCGTGGAGTGCGAACGAAACTGGGCCGATCGCGAACGAATGCCCCGATACACCGGGCCGATTGCACCTCCACGGCTACCTTCACTATGTCGAAGTGGTCCGCGAAGATGGCGAGCCGTGCGAGCCCGGCGAGTCGGGATCCATCATGATTACGCCGTTGTACTCCGTCGCGACGCCTCTTGTCCGTTATCGCTTGGGCGATCAGGCAACGCTCGGCGAGTGTGAATGTGAGCGGACGTTGCCCGCCCTCGCTTCGATGGACGGACGAACGTTCAGCATGTTCCGTCTCCATGACGGCAGGAGGATGCTTGCGTCCCGCGTCATAGATCGGCTCGGCAAGGTGCCGGGCCTGGTGCGCTTTCAGATCCTGCAGTGGGAGTACAGGCGGTTCGAGATGCTGCTCGTGACAGCCGAGGCGGACTTTCAAGCCGTCTCCGAGCAGGCGGAGCGGTTGCTTCGTGAATTCTTTGCAGACGAAGGCGAGATCTCCGTCGAATGCAGGCGCGTGGAGGAACTTCCGCTGGCGCCATCCGGTAAGTTTGAAAAGGTCCGCTGGATGGGCCAAAGAGACCCGAAATGATACGTCTGGCACGACCGTTCGCCGCCGCCTGTTTCCTCGCGCTCAGCCTCTTTTCGAGCGGCGCGCAGAACCCGGAAACCGAGCGCTTCCCTACCCTTACGCCCGAAGCGGTTCGCCGCCACGTCTACTACCTCGCGTCGGACGCGCTTGGCGGACGAGGCACGCCGTCGGAAGGGTTGGACTTGGCCGCCGAGTACATCTCCAAGGCGTTCAAGGGCATCGGGTTGCTGCCGCTCGACGATGGCACCTACTTCCAAACCGCCAGGGGGATGACGGTCCGAACGAGGTCTGGGGCCGTCCAAGCCGATCTGCACAACGTCGTCGGTTGGATCGAGGGCAGCGATCCCGTCCTGAAGCACGAATACCTCATCGTCTCGGCTCACTACGACCATCTCGGAACGTTCGGCGAAGGCGAGGACCCGATTTACAATGGCGCGAACGACGATGCGAGCGGCGTTAGCGGAATGATCGAGATTGCGCGGGCGTTAGTGGCCCAGTCGCCGAGGAGGAGCATTGTCTTCATCGCTTTCTTTGGCGAGGAGCGAGGTCTTCTCGGCTCGCGGTACTACGCGGAGCACCCCGTCTTCCCTCTCAAGCAAACGGTCGCCATGCTCAATCTCGAACAGATCGGGCGTTCCGACAGCACCGAAGGCTCGCAAGTTCGGCGCGTCTCTTTGACGGGATTCGATTACAGTACCGTCGGCAGCGTGCTGGTTGAGGTGGCTAAGGAGTTCGGGGTGGAGGCGTATCGCCACCCTCGAAACAGCGACGCCTACTTCTCGAGAAGCGATAACGCGGCTCTCGCGAACGTGGGCATTCCGGCGCATACGCTGACCGTCGCGTTTCAGTATTCCGATTATCATGGGGTTGATGACGAGCCGGAGAAGCTGGACTACGAGAACATGGCGCTGACGTGCAAGGTCGCCGCCGGCACCATTCTTCGCCTCGCCAACGAGGACCAACGCCCCGCCTGGAACCCAGACGTGCCCGCAGCGCGCCGCTACTGGGAAAAGTGGAAAGAGCTGATGGAGCGGCGGCCCCACCCGGCGCGGTTCTGAGAAAGGAACTGTAGACCCGCTCGACTACGTCTGCGAAGCAAGGTCGAACTCTTCGTGAAGAAGAGCGACAGCTCGTCCGCAATCGTTCTCAGGAACGAGCACGGAGATGGACAACGGGCTATCGCTCGTTTGCAGGATGTTGATATTGGCGCCGAGAAGGCACTCGAATACGCGGTAGTAGATGCCCGGCTGCTGCAAAAACTCGTGCGCGATGAGGGATACCATCGTGCAGTTTTCCGTCAGCCGGGCGACGCACTTCCGAATCTCTCCGAAGCCGGATAGGCCCTTGAGCATCTGCTCTTGAGCGGCGACTTCGGGCGACCCAGCTCGGCCGACCTGCACGATGTACGTCCGCGGCTCTCCGTCCACGAGGGGTATGACGAGACCGTCAAGAATCTCCTTAACGCGCGGAAGCTGTTTCCGCGGGACGGCAAAGCCGAAGCTGTGTGGGTGCACGTTCAGCATGAAGAGGTTGATGCGATAGTCCGCCATCAACTCGTAGACCTTCGATTCGAGCGCAGCCTTGTCAGGTCCGAACGCGGCTTCGAACTCCAGGTAGACGAGCTTGCCGGTGTGCGTAACTCCCGTGGCGCGGCGGTGCTCGAACCCCTCGCCGGGAACGACTTCAGTCCCGGGGTCGTCGGAGAACGTCGAACGGACGAAAAGAGGGATGCCAAACTTCATGGCGATCTCGGCCGCCCGCGGATGGATGACCTTTGCGCCTTGGTGTGCGATCTCGGCGACCTCGTCATAGGTCATCTGGCGTAGGGTCGGAGCATCCGGTACGAAGTCCGGGTCGGCGGTCTTGACGCCGTCCACATCGGTGTAGATCTCGACAGCCTCGGCGGCTAGGGCGGCGGCGAGGGCACTGGCTGTCGTATCGCTCCCGCCCCGACCGAGCGTGGTGATCTCTCCATAGCTCGACCCGTCCTTCGAGAGCGAGCGCCCTTGGAAGCCGCAGACTACGGGAATCCGCCCCTTCTCCAAGACCTTGAGCACGTCGTGAGGTTGAATCTCGACGATTCGCGCGTTGCCATGGGTTTCGTCCGTGATGATGCCGGCCTGGCCTCCGGTCATGGCGCTTGCCGGGTAGCCGAGCGACTTGAGCGTTTGAGCGAAGACGCAAGTGGACATGATCTCGCCGCAACAGAGCATCAGGTCCACTTCGCGCGGCTCGGGAGGAACGAGGGGATCCACTTCGGTCAAGAGGTTCAGCAGCGTATCGGTTGCATACGGCATGCCGGCACGCCCGATGGCGCTCACGACGACGACCGGGGAGAACCCGTTCTCGACGGCTTCGGCAACCTTGCGAGCGGCCAGCATCCGAGACTCCTGGTCCGCGACGCTCGTCCCGCCAAACTTCATCACCTTGATGCGCATCAGAGGATCTCCACCATCCCGATACAATCACGGAGGACGGAAGCCGCCCTCTCCACTTTCGCTGCCTCGACGACGACCTGCACCGAGGAATGCATGTCCCCGACCTGTTCAATCGTCGCACCCGACCGCACGACGAGCTGGGCAATTCTCGCCACCAACCCGCTTTCGTCCCTGATATTCGGCGCCCTGACGATGAGGATCGCTCTTCCCTCTTTCACGACGGCGTCGAAGCCTGCGGCGCAAAGCGCATCGCGCGCGCTCGAGGCTTGGCTCTCGGGCACCACGAACGAAAAGCCGCTGCTGCTTACTTTGAGGAAGTCGATGCTATGGTCGGCATCCTTGAGCGCGCCCAACGCCTCGAGCATCCTCTGCCCCCACGCCTCTTCTGACAGGCCGGAGACGACCACGAGCGCGTGGCCAAGAGAGACCTCGACGCCCGAAATGCCGCGCGCAGTCTCAATCGAGGTGCGATCCGTCATCGTTGTGAACCTACCCAAGAGCCTCGACCGCCCGTGCAAAAAGCCCCGGATCAATCTGCGTGTCCACAGCCTTCAAGTTCTCAAGAAGCTGCTCCTCGGTCCGGGCGCCTACGATCACGCTGGAGACCTCCGGTTTCCGAAGGCACCAGGCAAGGGCAAACTGAGCCAGCGTGCAGGCCGCCTCCCCTGCGAGACGCTCGATCTCGACGACGGCCTTCAGGATCCGCTCGTCCAAGTACCGCTGCATGAACTGGCCGCCGACCTCGTCCGTGGCTCGAGATCCTTCGGGGGGCGGGCTGCCCGGGCGGTACTTGCCCGTCAACACGCCCTGCGCGAGAGGGGAGAAGGCGAGGATTCCCATTCCTTCACTCGCGCAAACAGGAAGGATCTCCTCTTCGATTTTTCGGTCAATCATGTTGTAGAGGGGTTGGTCGCTGATCGGGGGCGGAGCGCCGATCGCGCGGGCGATGTGGCAGGCATCCCGAATCTGTGCGGCTGTCCACTCGCTAACGCCCCAGTACAGGATCTTGCCTTGCCGGATCAGGTCGTCCACGGCTCGGACGGACTCTTCGACCGGCGTCTCGGGATCGTAGCGGTGAAACTGGAACAGGTCCACGTAATCCACCTGAAGCCGTTGAAGGCTGGCGTGTACGGATTCGAAGACATGTTTGCGGCTCAGGCCACGATCGTTCGGGTTCTCGGTCATGGGCCAGAAGCACTTGGTTGCGAGAACGAGGTCTTGCCGCCGAAGCCCTTTGATTGCGTGCCCGAGCGCCTTCTCCGCTTCGCCCTTCGCGTAGATGTCCGCCGTGTCGAAGAAGATGACACCGTGGTCGAGAGCGACGCGCACGAGGCGCGCCAATTCCTCGGCCCCGACAGTGCGTCCATGGGTGAGCCACCCGCCTAATCCGATCGCGCTTACCTTGAGGCCACTGCGCCCAACCGGTCGGTATTGCATGACGACGGATACTACCCGTCGTGCAGTTCCTCCCAGGCTTCCGCCCTCTCTTCCAGTTTGCGGCGAGATCGCTTGAGCCTCTCGATCGAAAGGTCGTAATCCTCCTCCGAAGCAGGCTCGCTGTGGATTCGGGATTCCAGGGCGCGCAGAGTCGCAGCCATCTCTTCCGACAACCTCTGCAAGACCTTCAGATTCTGCGTAACTGAGAACGATCGCTGCTCACACTGCTCCGCGATCTGTAGCATTCGCAGGACCGCTTCGTCCATCGCCTGTGCGATCTCTCGGACGGCTTCCACCTCTCTGTCCTGCGGATCCAGCCGAGCGAGCAGGGACTGGAAGCTCAGGTACTGCTGCGAGATCTGTTCAAGCAGGGGATAGAGCTCAATGTGAATTTTCTGTTGAAATCCGAGTTGGTTCAGCCAGTTTTGGTGTTTTTCCTTCACTCGCCCGGCTGCCCAACGCAGCTTGGAAGCGGTTCTCTCCTCCGGCGAAGCGGACCGATACAGAAACCAGCCCGCGGCGACGGCCAGGGCACAACCAGTGATTCCGACGCCGACTCCGATGGCAACGCTACCCGCCAAGATCGCCGCCACCGTAGCGAGAGTGCCTCCGGTCAACACGAGCGCGGGAACGACCACCGTCGCGATCTCAGAGGCGCGCGGCTTTCGCTCCGCCGTTACCTGGAGCAGTTCCTCGAAGGCGGGGCATTCCGGAGCCGGGTTGGTTCCGGGTATCGCCTTGAGCCACGTTCGCCAAATCGAGCGGTTCACTGCCCTATTGTACGCACAGGCGACTCGCGAGGCTGCACAAAGGGGCGAGGCTCGCCGCTGGGCGAGCCTCGCGGAATCGAACGGTCGGAGAGGAAGGTTAGTCGCCCGCGGAAAGGCGGACGCCCAGCGCCTTCAACTCGTCGCCGATGTGCTTCAGCTTCTTCATGAGGCGCACCTCAATCTGCCGCACGCGCTCGCGCGTGATGTTGAGCACGGCGCCAGTCTCTTCGAGGGTCCTCGGATGGTTGTCATCGAGACCGAACCGGAGTCGCACGACGTCCCGCTCGCGCGGAGTCAGGCGGTTCAGGATCGCCTCAATCTCCTGCTTCTTGACCATCTCCTTGAGCGAGTCGGTGGGCGTGTCCTTTTCCGGACTGGGCATAAAGTCCGCCAAGGTGCTGGACTCGCGCTCGCCGACCGGCATCTCAAGGCTGAGGGGCTGGTAGGAGGCGCTCATGACCTCCTTCACCCTCTCGACCGGGAGGCCAACTTCCAGCGCGATCTCTTCCTTCGTCGGAGGGCGCTCGAGTTCTTGCTCGAGGCGGCTCGCCGTCTTCAGGACCTTCCGCGTCAGCTCAGCGACATAGACCGGGACGCGAATGGTGCGCGACTGGTTGATCATCGCTCGGCTAATGGCGCGGCGGATCCACCACGTCGCATACGTGCTGAAGCGGAACCCCTTCCGCCAGTCGAACTTCTCGACGGCGCGGATGAGCCCGAGGTTGCCTTCCTGGATGAGATCCGAGAGCGGCGTGCCGTGGACGTTGTACTTCCGCGCGATGCTGACGACGAGCCGGAGGTTCGACTCGACCATGATGCGCTTGGCTTCCTCGTCCCCCTGCTGGACCCGCCGGGCAAGAGCGATCTCCTTCTCCGGAGTCAGCAGCTGTGCGCGACGGGTCTGCCGGATCCACATGTCCAGATCCGCAGACTCTTCGTCCTGTTGCTCGACTGCGTCGTCGGGCAGCTCGTCCACGAGTTCCTCGTGGTCGCGGTAGAAGTCCTCTACCGTGCTTTCCGTCAGCCGAGCCAGAAAGTCATCGTCTTGAGGCATGAACTCTGTATCTTCGTCTCGCTTCGCCATACGCAAGAAAGTGTAGACGCCCGAAAGCTCTCTGCGGTTACAAATCGAGCGCGAACACCCGATTTTTCCCGATTTGACCCAGAACTGTCAAGTCTTTCTGTTCGACGCAAGGGCGCTTCTTCCTTTATCCAATACGAACGGCAACACGGAAATGCTGCAGGAAACTACGAATTCCTCCCGAAATCGCGCGCCAAGGCCAAGAACAGGACGAGGAAAAAGGCAACGCCCGCGACCGTCGGAAAGACCTGCCGCAGCGGGGAGACGGCCGAAGGCTCGAGGACGACGTCCGCCGCGGCCACGCCCGCCTTACCCTGGGGAACCTGGGCGAGCCTACGGCCGCGAGAATCGATGACCATGCTGGGGCCGAGCGGCGAGGAGCGAACCAGCGGCAACCGGTTCTCCACGGCGCGCAAGGTAGCCGAGGAGATGAGGTACGGAATCGCCCCGGTTCCCTGGTACCAATCGTCAATCGTGAGCAGCGCCAGCACCTGCGCGCCCTGGCGGGCCTGCTCCCGTGCCACCTCTTCAAACGTTCCTTCGAAACAAAGCAGGCCCCCAACCCGAACGCCGTTCAAGACGATCGTCTCGACCCCCTTTCCGGGTGTCAGGTCGCCGGCAGGCAAGTTGAAGGCGTCGAGAAACGGCAAAACATCGCGAAAAGGAACGTATTCTCCAAAAATCACCAACCGGGTCTTGTCCGCGTGCTTCCAGGTTCCGTCGTAGCCGTAGAGAGCCTGATAGGCGAGGTTGCCTTCCTCACGCACGCCGCCTGTAATCAGGGGAGGGACGCCGTCATACGGGAAAGGAAGCGCCGGAGGAAGATCGCCGACGCCTTCCGCGATGCCTTCCGGGAGCACGGCAAACGTGGCTGTCTTACAGGAGTCCAGCAGAGGGGGCACGGCGTCTCGGAGGCGTGACCAGATCTCTTCGCGCGTAGTCGGGCGCCCGTCTGGACCGAAGGCCATGTCCACGCCGGTCTGCACGGCGGCGACGCGGATCGTCCGGCCCTCCACGGGTTGCAGGTACCCGTAGATGGCGAGGACTGGGACAGCTGCGGCGAGTACGCTGGCCCAACCGACGCCCCGCGCATTGCGCGCGGGCGAATCCTCGTCCCGGGCGGACAGGAAGAGCAGCACAAGCGTGTTGAGAAGCGCAATCCAGGCTCCCAGGAAGTAGGTCCCGCCCCAGTAAGCCGGTTGGAGTAGCAGAGGGAGTTTGTGGAGGGCCGTCCCAAAGAGCGACCAGGGAAAGAAGAGGTACGGGATGTTGGAGCGGAAGACCTCCAGACCTGCCCAGAGAAACGGAATCAACCACCAGAGCCTCTTCGCAAGCGCCCAGGCCGCCGCAACGGCAAACAGGCCCGTGTAGACCCCGAACGCGGCAGCCATGAGCAACAGGGGCACGAGACCGAGCCAGAAGGATTGAGTCCACTTTGAAACGAACTGCGCGACCCAAAAGAAGTTCAGAAGTGCAAACGCCGCGCCCATGGCCCAGCCGTTTCGGAAGGCGGTCCGCCTCTTGCAGGAACGAAGGCTCATCAAGAGAGGAACCAGGCAGACGAAGACCAGAAGGCTCAGCTCGAAGGGCGGGAACGCCAGCGCCCACAACACGCCAGAAAAAAGCGCCGGCAGGGCGCCTGGCCCCTCAACGAGTTGGCGCAGTTTCATGGCTGACAACGGGAATCGGTTGGGGATTGAGGTGCGACACGTCGTTGAACGTGCTGAGGACTCGTCGGCCGTCTTCGGTGATCAGGACCTCGGTTAGGGAGCAATTGGCCAGCCGAAGAGTGGCTGCGGTTGCGGGTGAGCCGTGCAACAGGACGGCGATGAGAGCGGCAGTCGTTCCTCCGTGGCTCACGACCAGGACATCGCCCGCGCCGTCCTTGAGCAGGTCGTGGAGGAATGCCGTGGCTCGCATGAAGACCTCCAAGCCGGTTTCGCCTCCGGGGGGACGGTAGAGAACGCGATCTCGACGATACTCTTCGTAGGCCGGCCCGATCTCTTGCGCCGTCTTCCCTTCCCAGTCCCCGTAGGATCGCTCGCGAAGGCGGTCGTCCAGTTGGATCGGGATCGAGCGACCACGGAGTACGATTTCGGCGGTCTCGCGAGCGCGGCGGAGCGGGCTCGAATACACGGCTGTCCAATCGTAAGCGCCCAAGCGGTCGGCGGTCTGCTCGCTTTGCCTGCGGCCGATGTCGTCCAGTTCGATGTCCTCGCTCCCCTGGTTCTTTCCTTCGTGGTTCCAGGCGGTCTGCCCGTGTCGGAGGAGGACAATCCGAAGCATGATCGCGTTTTATACCTGCCAGGGTTTGAGGTAGCCCAGTTCTTCGCCGTCCGGTCCGACCCGGATCCTGCCGAGTTGAACCTCCTCGATGACCAGCGGCGGCTCGCCGGCGGCTTGAACGACGAGCACGGCATTGCTCGTGTCAAACTCTGAGATGCGGCCAACGCCGAGGAACCTACCCTTCGGTCCAATCAGACCGACGACCAGACCGACCAGCGTGCCAGGTGCGATCAGGTGAGCCGTCTCGCAACCGAAGTGATCGGCAGCGCGCGGCGCGGCGTCGGACTCGTGGCGATGCCCGGTTACGATCGTGAGACTGGTCCCGCAAAGCTCGGCGTAAATGGCTTCGGGGAAACCCACCTCCCTCAGCTCGATCATCTCTTTGGCGCTCAAGGGCTGGCCCGCTCCGAGCCGGGAGCCGACCAGGCGCGTTTGCTGGAGCGTGAACTTGTGCTTGTGGCTTCGGGCGAGATACTCCGCCCACCAAGCCTTGCGCTTCGGCTTCTCCGCGCGCGGCCCGAGTCGGTCGGGTCGTGGCGGCTCGCGGTCGTCGGGGTCCTTGCCCAAGATATGGCGCAGGGTCACATCGCCAACGGCGATCACGGATTGAGGTTGAAGGGCGCGCCACAGCGCGCGGTACATGTGAACGGAGACCGGGCTGAGCGACTGGATCGGCAACGCGGCGCAGATTTCACCTTCCTGCACGACTCCGACCGTGCGGTAGACGCCAAGGAAAACGCTCAGCGGGTCGTGGACCAGCTGCGTTGAGCCGACGAACTGGGCCGAGACCAGCGCGCCACCCGGCCCGCAGAGCGAGAGGCAGTAGGGCGGAAGGGGGTCTTGGTCCGACGGGTCGAGGTTCAGGCAGTACGCCCCGCGGCTCTCAGCCCTCGTTTGAGCGATGAGCCGGTGGCCGGAGCCCGGCGCGCCAACGATGAGTTCGATGTTGGCAGCCATGAATGGAGGTGGTCGGGGTGGGCGGATTTGAACCGCCGACCTCTGCGTCCCGAACGCAGCGCTCTACCAGACTGAGCCACACCCCGTCCGTCTTGATCGTCTTACTTGTCTGACTTGTCTGACTTGTCTGACTTGTCCGACTTGTCTGACTTGTCCGACTTGTCTGACTTGTCCGACTTGTCTGACTTGTCCGACTTCTTCGAAGCCGCGGCTTCCGGTTCCGGAAGAATCCAGACCGGTTTCAGGCGGCCTTTCAGCCGTTGCGCCGTGGTTCTCCGGCGCTTTGGGTCCCGTTTGTTTCGTTCAATGCCCAAATCAATGACCTCCTGAGAGAGACGGAAGTTTACCCCATACCGCGGCTTGCGGGGTAGTCTAAGGGTGCAGGAACGGCGAAGTCGCCGTTCCCATTTTGGAAGAGCCGTAAGCACCATGAGCGAGCAACAAACCGTCAACACTCAGGCAATCGCCGAGAAGGCGACCCGGATCGTAGATACGGTCGCGTCCGTCATTCTTGGGAAGAGAGAGGTCGTCGAGAAGGCCGTACTGACGCTTCTTTGCAACGGGCACCTTCTTCTCGAAGACGTTCCCGGCGTCGGCAAGACTATGCTCTCCAAGGCGCTCGCGCGAGCGATCGGAGGGGAGTTCCGCCGAGTTCAGTTCACCCCCGATCTTCTTCCTGCGGACATTACGGGCAGCAGCGTGTTCAACCAGAAGACGATGGAGTTCGAGTTCCGCCCCGGTCCGATCTTCGGCAACGTCGTGCTGGCGGACGAGATCAACCGCGCCACACCCAAGACGCAGTCCGCCCTGCTCGAGGCGATGGAGGAGAGAACCGTCACTTCGGACGGCATCACCCACCCCTTGCCCAAGCCTTTCTTTGTTTTGGCGACGCAGAACAATGTCGAGCTGACGGGCACCTATCCGCTGCCTGAGGCGCAACTCGACCGGTTCTTCGCCAAGCTCTCCATCGGCTACCCGGATCGGGAGACCGAAGCCCAGATTCTGAAAGAGCAGCAAGTGGCGCACCCGATCGAAACCATCTCCCCCGTCGTTACGAAGGAGGAGCTGCTCGACATGCAAGAGGGGATCCGGCACGTGTTCGTTCACGACGCCGTGCGGGATTACATCGTTGACATCGTTCGAGCGACGCGCGAGTCCAATCAGATCCTCTTGGGTTCCAGCCCGCGCGGAGCGCTGTTGCTCATGCACGCAGCGCAGGCCCATGCGGTGCTGCACGGGAGCGACTTCGTCCGTCCGGACGACGTGAAGGCGCTCGCTCCGAACGTACTTGGACACCGGATCGTGCCAAGGCCGGACCTGAAGTCTCGGGGCGTGTCGCCCGAGGAGCTGATCCTCGAGCTGTGTGAGTCCATTCCTGCGCCCGTACCAGTAGGTGGATGAGACGATATGCGGTTCTGACGCTCACCGTCACGGCGATCTTCTTGTTGATCGTCGGCGTTTTTCTGCGCACGCCTTCGCTCTTCTTCATGAGCACGACGATGATCATGACCTTGCTCGCATTGCGAGCGCAGGCGCACATCGCGACATTGGGACTCCGGTTTGAGAGAATCGCTCCCCACGTCATGAAGGCGGGCGAGCTCGTCACCATGAGAATCCGCGTTTGGAGCACGTTGCGCATTCGGCGACCTCTTCTGACGATCGTCGACGTCATTCCCCCGAAGCTCGCCGCAGACCTGGACATGCGACCTCTTCCGGTTGCGCCGGATGCAGAGGCTCCGATCGAAACCCGTTACGAACTGCGGCCCGCACGAAGAGGCGTATATCGCTGGTCGGCGATTCGAGTCAGTTCGAGCGACAGCTTGGGATTGGTCTGGGTAAATCGAACGTATCGGACGGAGGAGTTTGAAGCCATCGTCCACCCGCCGCTGTATCCCTTCTCCGTTGACCTGCTCGCTCTCTCGGGCTTCGGGGCGAACCAATCGGACCAGGGACGCAATCGCGGACAAGGCATGGAGCCGCGGGGCGTTCGCGAGTTCGTCCACGGCGACGCGCTCCGAACCGTGCATTGGCGAAGCACGGCGCGGACGGGAAAGCTCCAGGTCAAGGAGTTTGAGACCGGTTACAACACCCAGATAGCGCTGGTCATTCAGCTGACGTACGGCTCGGATATCGGGGTTGATGTGAACACGACGCTGGAGGCGATGTGCGGCCACGCGGCGTTCCTCGCTGAAGTCATGTTGAACAGCGGGAGCACCATTACCCTCGCGAACGTGGAACCACCGGACTTCCCTGCCGCTCACTCTGCCGCGCTGCGAAAGAAGCAGATCCTCGATGCGCTTGCGGCGATCGAGGCGACGAGGACGGTGCCTCTCGCCAGCGAGCTCGCTGAACTGGAGAAGCGCCTCGAAACGGGCCAGACGGTCGTCGTCATGCTCTCGTTGGCGGAGAGCGAGGTGCCCGAGGTCATTCGCCGAATCAGCGCAAGGGCGGGTGTGGTCGCGATGATCTACAACCCGCGCGATTTCCTCCCTCCCGGCGCCACGTTGAAGGGCACGCCGGCGACGGACCCCGATTTCCTCGCTCAACTGGCGGCTCCGGGAGTGCGCATTCAGTTGATGGAGAATCCGCATGGCAGTATCCGTTAGAAGGCGAACAGCTCGCGAGTACCTGCACCTGCTCGAAGCGAGCGGGGCGGACTACTTCTTCCTGGCTCTCGCCCTCTTTTGCGTCCAGTTCGTCGCTGGCGCGAGCATTCAGCAGATCTACGTCGGCATCGTCTTGGGACTGCTGTGCGGCGCGGGGTGTCTGTTTAGCTTTGTGTTTCGACGGGCCATGGGACAGGCTCGTTGGCTTCGGAAGGCGACTTGGATCCAGCTTGGCGTCGTCGTCTTTTGTATCGCCTTTTTGCGCCCGTTCAACATGATGTTGGTGGAAGGCGGCCTTCCGTGGTCCTTCTTCCCTGCCGTGTTTCTGATGCTGTTCTGCGTCGTCGGATCTTTCTTCGCCTGGAACGACGACTCAGTGATGTTTCTCATCGTCCCGGCCGTGTCGCTGTTCGGCATCATGAGCTGGCTGGAGACCGCGGGGACGTTATTTGGCGTTCGAGTCTTCGACGTGTCGTTCGTCTTGTTCATGGTGGGGATTTCGATGCTGATGTTCCGCCTTCACATGCGCAGGATGTACGCGCGCGCCCTGGCGGCGGGCATCGAACGACCAGAACAGCTTTACCGCGCTCCCTGGCGCTCCGTGGCCGGCCCGACCCTTGCCATCTTCTCCATCCTCGTCATCTGTCTGATCTCGTACTTCCTCGCCCCGTTAGTTCAGACAGGCGTCGAGACGCTGACAGGAAACCCGACGATCGCATTCACGCCGCCCCGCTTGCCCGGCTCGGGCGTCAATCAGGAGCAGGTCTCGATGGAGATTGGGCAGGGGCCGACGACGGCGTCGGATCTGCCAATCTTGCAGATGGAGTTCACCGGGCCGGTGCGCTATCTCCGTGAGCGGGTCTACGATACGTATCGAGGTAGGGGCTGGACCGTCTCGGCGACCTTCGACGAGCTCCGCCCAAGTGGTGTCCCTCCCGCCTTTGTTGAGGGCGCGAAGGTCTACTTTTTCCCTGACGGGCAGGTGCCTATGACGGAACCGGTGACCGCCGTCATCCAAGCCGTCAGTCGTCCTCTCCGATTCTTGCCCCTGCCCGGCATACCAAGACGGGTCGAGTTTCCTGGGACGCTGAGCCTCTCGAGACGAGGAGCGGTCGTCATGCCTCAGGGGGGGCTTCCCTCGGGGACCTCTTACGCGGCCATCGCCTACGAGTACGTGCCGGATGAATACGTTCTTCGCGAGGCGCCGCCCATTGACTATGAGCGAATCTATAACATCTACATCCAGACCGACCGCTACGACCGTCGAGTCGTCGAATTGGGTCGAGCCATCGCCGACCAATACGACAATCAGTACGACAAGGTGATGGCGCTCAAGCGCCACATCGAGAGCACTTGCAAGTACAACCTCAAGGCGCGCGCGATCGAAGAAGACGTAGACAAGGTCTACGCGTTCCTCAACGATACGCGTGAGGGATACTGCGATCTCTTCGCGTCCTCCCTTGCGGTGCTTTGTAGGGTCAACGGCATCCCTGCGCGCGTCGTCGCCGGATACATCGTGTTGCCGAACGAGGTCGAGGGCAAGCAGTACACCGTGCGGGACCGCCACGCCCATATTTGGACTGAGGTTTACTTCGAGGGACTCGGATGGATCCCGTTTGACGCGACGGAGGGTGCGGACGCGGTTCCCGGTGCAGGTGTCGGCTCCCTCTTGGCGGACGATGAGGGACGCGCGGCTGTCCTGTATCTGACGATCGGGTCCATTGTTGTCGGGCTTGCGCTTCTGTCCTTGCTCGGATACGTGCTCTTGAAATGGCGGCGCGCGTACCGTTCGATTCCGCCGGAGCAGCGAGCCTTGGCTGCCGCTTATCGCCGATTTTTGAGACTGGTGCGAGCGCTGACGCGCAGGGCGAAGCTGCCCTATGAAACGACTCAGGAGTACGTGGCTCAGGTTGCAGGTGAGACGCCGGATCCGGAGCAGTTGAGACGGTTAGGGGAGCAGTTCGACCTCGCCATGTATGGGCCGCAGGGGCCGACAGATGACCTTTTGCATCAGATTGAGGAAGAACTGGTCGCCGTCGCCAAATGGAAGGCGAACGGGAGGAAGAATGGCCGATAGGGCGGATTCGCGCGCCGTCCTGCTCACCGGGAGCGAACCGTTGCTGCGCGTGGAGAGGCTTCGGGAGCTGCGGGCTATTGCCGGCGAGGAGGGATTGGACCTCGTCGAGGTCGCTGGGCCGCAAGTTCGGGCTACGGAGATCCTCGACGCACTGCGAACTCTACCCTTCTTTTCGGAGAAAAAGGTGGTGATCGTGCGGAACGCCGAGCGGATTCCCAAAGGGGAGAAGGAAACCTTGGCGGCAGGTATCGCCGACCTACCTGAGCACGCGCTGCTCGTTTTCGTGGACGAGCCGACCGACGAGGAAAAGGCCTTGCCCAAGTCAGACGCACTCTATAAGGCCCTAAAGAAGCACGGTCGCGTCGAGACGCTCACCCTGGCAAAAGGCGAGGCGCAGAAAGAGATCGCCAAGAGGGCGAAGGCGCTGGGCGTCGAGATCACGTCGGAGGCGCTGCAGGCCATCCTCGAAATGACGTCGGAGCAGGTTACGGAGGCGACGTCCGAGCTGGAGAAGTGCGCGCTGTTCGTAGGCGAGGGCGGGACCATCACGCCGGAGGTCGTGTCCGAGGTTGCGACACCTTCCCGAGAGTTTCGCGTGTTTCAGTTGCTCGATGCCATCTGCGCGGGCCAGACGGGTCAAGCGCTCGCGACCCTTCAGGATCTGTTGGTTGAAGGGAAAAAGCCCGAGGAAGCTGCCTTGCGAAACGTCTTTCCAATGCTCTATCGCCAGTTGCGACTGCTCTTTCAAGCTCGCTTGGTCGTGGAACGTTTGAGCCAAGAGGAGCTTTCGCGCTGTTATCCTTCGCGGTATTCCTGGGCGGAGGTCTCCAGCCAGTGGCAACGGGACAAGTTCCTTCGCCTCGCCAGGGGACTTACCTTGGAGCAGATCCGCGCGATGTTCGAGCGACTGGTTCAGGCGGACGCAGAGCTCAAGGGTGCTCTTCCGGCGTTGAACGGACGCGAGACGCTGGAGCGGTTCGTGGCGTCCCTATGCGCCCTTGCGCAGCGGACGGCGTCCTCTGGCGCCATTCGGTAAACTGCCGTTTCGGACATGGCCACGGTAACGGGCTCCGGTACATTGCCAGAATCGAAGCGAACAGACGCATGGTGGGTGCAGCCGCTTGGGATTGCAGTCGGCCTCTTGGTCTTCATCGCCTACGCGACCTTCCGCGCCTTCGAGAACGACCTCTATTTGACGACGCAGCACCTTGCCAGTGCGTGGTCATCCGGCCAGGTGGCGGATCTACTCAGCCCCTTCTATTCGCCGTTGTTCGTCGTGGACTGGAAGATCTTCGGGAAGAGCGTTTCGCCCGCGCTGCTGATTCTGATCTTCCCTCTCAGTTTCCGCTTGACTTGCTACTACTTCCGCAAGGCGTACTACCGCGCGTTCTTCCTGAAGCCGCCGGCATGCGCCGTTCCCAGCGCGAACAAGAGCAAACGGTGGACGGGCGAGATGTTCTGGCCGATGGCGTTCCAGAACCTTCATCGCTTCACGTTCTACTTCGCGGTTCTGTTCCTCTTGAATCACTTGCACGACGTATACAAGGCGTTTCACTTTGTGGACGGCTGGGGGATGTCGGTCGGGACGCTGGTTGTGATTCTTGACGTAGTGCTTCTGTCCCTGTATGTGTTCGGTTGTCACTCCTGCCGCCACTTGGTCGGCGGGCGGTTGGACTGCTACAGTTGCGACGCTTTGAGCCGAACGCGATATGGGATGTGGCGAAAGGTAACGTTCCTCAATCAGCGGCACGCGCTGTTCGCGTGGATCAGTTTGATTTGGGTGGCATGCGCGGACCTGTATGTCCGCTCCGTGTGCGCGGGCGTGATCCCGGATGTGATTCTGTTCAAGGTGGGGCACGGTGGCTAACTACGAAGTCTTCGAATACGATGTGTTGGTGATTGGAGCGGGCGGCTCGGGGCTCCGAGCTGTCATTGGCGCTCGGGAGAAGGGCGCAAGTGTCGGCGTCGTTACGAAATCGCTTCTTGGTAAGGCCCATACGGTCATGGCAGAGGGCGGCGCAGCCGCCGCGCTTGGCAATTACGACAAAGAGGACAACTGGAAGGTTCACTTTCGCGATACGATGCGCGGCGGTAAGTTCCTCAACAACTGGCGCACCGTGGAGATCTTTGCCAAGGAAGCGCCGGACCGGATCCTCGAGTTGGAACGATATGGTGCGGTCTTCGACCGAACGCCCGAGGGTCTCATCTCTCAACGCGCCTTCGGAGGACATGCGTATCGGCGTTTAGCGCACGTCGGGGACCGCACCGGCCTCGAGCTCATTCGAACGCTTCAGGACCACGCCGTCCGCCTCGGCATGGAGGTCCACATGGAGACGACGTTGACGCGGCTCCTCAAGGATGGCGACCGCGTCATCGGCGCGGTCGGCTATCGGCGAGGGGACGGGTCCATCGTCATCTTCCGAGGAAAGGCCGTCGTTCTCGCAACCGGCGGTTGGGGCCGGATGTTCCGATACACGTCGAATTCGTGGGAGAGCACGGGCGACGGACTGGTCATGGCGTACGAAGCCGGGGCCGTCCTGAAGGACGTCGAGTTCATGCAGTTCCACCCGACCGGAATGATCTGGCCGCCCGGAATGCGCGGCGTGCTCGTGACGGAAGGTGTCCGCGGCGAAGGCGGCATCCTGCGGAACAGCAAGGGCGAGCGGTTCATGTTCAACCACGTGCCTGAGTTCTATCGGGCGGAGACTGCGGAGACGCCGGAAGAAGCGGCGCGTTGGGTCGAAGACAAGAAGAACAACCGCCGCCCGCCGGAATTGCTGCCGCGGGACGTCGTCGCCCGAGCCATCTACAAAGAGGTCAAGGAAGGTCGCGGTTCGGAGCATGGCGGTGTGTATCTCGATATTTCTCATAAAGGCGAGGCTTACATCAAGAAGAAGCTTCCCAGCATGTACGATCAGTTCCTCCATCTCGGGGACGTGGACATCACGAAGCAGCCGATGGAGGTCTATCCGACCGTTCACTATGCGATGGGGGGCGTAGACACGGAACCGGAGGAATGCAAGACTTCCCTTCGCGGTCTGTTCGCCTGTGGCGAAGTGGCGTGCGGATTGCACGGCGCCAATCGGTTGGGCGGCAACTCCCTGACCGACCTGCTTGTCTTCGGACGGCGTGCCGGCGAAGCCGCTGCTGAGTTCGCCAAGACGGAGGGGCATCCGGAAACGCCGATGGATCAGGTTGAGGAAGAGGTGGAGCTGCTGATGCGTCCTCTGCAAGGCGGCGACGGCGAGAACCCGTACACGATCCAGTCGGAGCTGCAGGAAGCGATGCAGGAAGGCGCCATGATTGCGCGAACGGAGGAAAGCCTGAAGCAGACGCTCGACAAGATTCTCGAGCTCCAACGGCGAGCGAACGACATCCGGGTCGCAGGATCGCCCGCCTTCAATCCGGGGTGGAATGCGGCGCGGGATACGTTGTACATGTTGACCAGCAGCGAACTGATCGTTCGGGCTGCACTCGAGCGAAAAGAGAGCCGCGGAAGCCACTGGCGACTCGACTACCCGAACGAAGACGAGTTTTGGGGCAAGCACAACATCACCGTGCGAAAGGGAGAGAACGGGGAGCCGGTGATTGAGCCGCGGCCGGTACCGGAGATGCCCGAGGAGCTTAAGAAGATTCTGGAGGAAGGCGCGTAACATGGCAAAGACGATCACTCTTCGCGTGTTTCGAGGAGACGCAAACGGCGGGACGACTCAAGACTTCCATGTCGAAACGTTCCCAGGAATGGTGGTGCTGGATGCGATTCACGTCATCCAAAAGGAGCAGGACCCGTCGCTTGCTTGTCGGTGGAATTGCAAGGCGGCGAAGTGCGGTTCCTGCAGCGCCGAGGTCAATGGAATGCCGAGGCTGATGTGCAAGACGCGCGTTGACGCCCTTCCGACAGACAAGCCGATCGAAGTGTTTCCGCTCAAGACGTTTCCGGTGATCAAGGACCTGGTCACGGACGTATCGTGGAACTACGAAGTGGCGAAGAAGATTCAAGGGCTAACGCTGGCTGACGAAGGCAGCAAAGAACCCTTGAGGATGCAGCAGATCGACGTGGACCGGGTCCAAGAGTTCCGCAAATGCATCGAGTGCTTCCTCTGCCAAAACACCTGCCATATCCTTCGGGACAATGAACGGAAGGACGTCTTCTTCGGGCCAAGGCAGATGATTCGCCTCGCCTCCCTGGAGATGCACCCGTTGGACGTCGCGGATCGTACGCAGTTCCTGAAAGAGGTCGCGGGGGTCGGCGCCTGCAATATCACGAAATGCTGCACGGAAGTCTGCCCCGAGCATATCCAGATTACGGACAACGGGATTATCCCTCTCAAGGAGCGCGTCGCGGACACCTACTTCGACCCCGTCCGCAAGCTTCTGCGCTGGGTGGGCGGACGGAAGTAGCAAGCGAGCTCGAGAGACTACTCTTCCTCTTTCTCTTCTTCATCCGGCCCGATGATCCCGTCGGCGATGACGACAAGAGCCACGACATAAGCAGCCTGACCCTCCGACTGCCGAATGTCGCGTGCCAGTGCGAGCGCTTCCTCGACCCGACCAGCCTTCGCCTGAGCTGACGCTATCGCCCTTAGCGCAGAGGCGCGCCAAAGGGCATCTTCGATCTGCCGCGCAGTAGATAACGCGTCTGCGAATCGACCAGCCTTAGCCTGAGCCAACACTATCTCCTTGAGCGCAATGGCGCGAAACCATGCATCTTCGATCTGGCGCGCAGTAGAAACGGCGTCTTTGAACGTGGCGACCGCTTCTTCAGCCCGACTAGCCTTCGCCTGAGCCGACGCTATCGAACTGAGCGCAGAGGCGCGCTGAAAGGGATCTTCGATCTGCCGCGCAGTCGAAACGGCGTCGTTGAACGTGGCGACCGCTTCTTCAGCCCGACCAGCCTTCGCCTGAGCCCACGCTATCTCACTGAGGGCAGGGGCGCGCTGAGGCTGAAAGGGATCTTCGATCTGCCGCGCAGCAGAAACTGCGTCTTTGAACACGGCGACCGCTTCTTCAGCCCGACCAGCCTTCGCCAGAGCCGATGCTATTTCACTGAGGGCAGAGGCGCGCCACAAGGGACTTTCGATCTGCCGCGCAGTAGATAAAGCGTCTGCGAACCGACCAGCCTCCGCCTGAGCCGACGCTATCTCACGGAGGGCAGAGCCGACCACCATATCACTGAGGGCAGGGGCGCGCTGAGAGGGATCTTCGATCTGCCGCGCAGCAGAAATTGCGTCTTTGAACGCGGCAACAGCCTCTTCAGCCCGACCAGCCTTCTCCAGAGCCGATGCTATTTTACTGAGGGCAGAGGCGCGCCACAAGGGACTTTCGATCTGCCGCGCAGTAGATAACGCGTCTGCGAATCGACCAGCCTTCGCCTGAGCCGACGCTATCTCACTGAGGGCAGAGGCGCGATCCTCTGCACTATCGATCTGGCGCGCAGTCGAAACGGCATCCTTGAACGTGGCGACAGCCTCTTCAGTCCGACCAGCCTTCGCCTGGGCTAACGCCAAGCGCGACTGCGAAGCAGCTACGTTATTCAATGTCCAGTCATACTCCTCGCGGTCCGCAACCTGGTCTGCTGCCTCTCTCGCCTTCTTGAGAATCTCCGCCGCTTTCGCAGGGCGCTGAACTCTTGACTGGCTGCCAGCGCTATCATCCGTCGCTTTCGCAGGGCGCTGAACATCCGACTGGCTGCCAGCGGCACCGCACGAAATCTGACAGCACAGGATGATCCCCATCGCCCAGCCAAGCACCATGCCCTGCCGCCAAACACTTGCACACCAAGACTTCGAGATTCTCATCCTCGTACTGCTCCCTGTCGCCGAGCTCCCCCCGCCCGAGCACACGACCACTGTGCCGGCAAATATCGATGTACCCGATCAACTGAAGTACGGAAACACCCGGATGCGACGGCACCCGCTGCCGCTCGCCATTGCCTTCAGGCCACGAGATCAGCCAAAATGCGCTCTCCCGCCCTACCGGAGAGGTCGCATAGTGGTCTAGTGCGCCGCACTCGAAATGCGGTGAGGTCGCAAGGCCTCCGTGGGTTCGAATCCCACCCTCTCCGCCACTCTTGGATTCGAACGAATGCCGCCGATACACCGTCCTACCGTGAGAAAGCGATGACGCCATACCGTTTTGTGCCAGAGATCGGATGGGTGGAGTGGGCCTGGCGGCTCGGGTCCGCCGCCCTCGTTTTGGCGGCGCTTCTCTTCGGCATCTTCGCTTTGCGGAGGCGATGGAGCTTCCCTCGCCTTGCGCTCGCCGGAGTCTGCGCGCTCCCTGCAGCGGCGCTGTTCGTTTTCCAGTGGATGGGAAGGCCATCCGTCGTTTTCGAGGCGGACACGGTTCGATTGGAGTCTTTCCTCGGGGCGACTCGTCTCTCCCTCTCGCCTCAGAACCGTGTCCTTGTCGAGAGCGGCTCGATTCGGCTGGTCGGGCCCGAACGCTCGGTGAGCTTGCCGACGGGCGCGCAGTACCGGATGGGCGATCTCGTAGTTGGCACGAAGTATGTGGCTGAGGAATTCGCGGCGCGATCCCGCAGCGGAACGGTTACCGCTTCACTGGCCGAACCAGCGGTTGATGTCCACCGTGAAGACGGCTACGATCAGCGCCATCACGAAGAGAAAACCAACTAACGCAATCGCGTTCTGCGCCTGGAAGGAAAGCCGCCGACCTCCGCGCAGCGCCTCGATCCCCACGATGAGTAGCTGACCGCCATCCAACGGCGGAACCGGCAGAAGGTTGATCAAGCCCAGCGAGATGCTGATGATGGAGGCAAGAAGGATCAAACTCGCGAGGCCCGTCTGGGCGGCTTTGGCGGAGATGACCCCGATCGTTATTGGGCCGCCAACGTTGTCTTTAATTTCCCGCACCTTCGTGAACACGGCGACGGTTCCGACCACGATCTCCGTCGTTTGGCGGACAGCGAGTCGGCCCGCTTCCAAGAACCCCACCGGCTTGAAGATCTGCTTGGCTTCCATCCGGATCCCCAGTTGGTAGTCCGGCCCCTTCTTTTGCTCGCCCTTCTCATCGAGGATCGGGTTGCCCTCCTTGTCGAACAGGGGCACGTCCTGCTTCAAGCGGGGGGCGACTTCGACCTGCATCTCCTTTCCTTCCCGCAGCAGCGTCAAGCGAAGAGGTCTGCCCTTCGACTCGCTGATCGTGTTTCGAAACTCCAGCGGACCTCCGGGAGACTTGCCATCCACAAGGATGATTTCGTCGCCCGGCTGCAGGCCGGCTGCCTGGGCGGCGGAGCCTTCCTCTACAGACGCAATCCGCACCTCCGGCGCAATGTCCGGCTGCCCAAACGCGGCGAGGCCGATCCAGGCAAGGGCGAGACCGCCAACAATGCTCGCGAACGGGCCGGCTGCCAGAACGATTGCGCGCGAAAGAAGCCCACGATTATAGAACCCACGCTCGACGTGCACTTCGCTTCCGTCTTCTTGAGGTTCCATCCCTCGGACGCGGACAAAACCACCCAACGGAAGAAGCCGAAGCGATATCAGCTCTTGCCGACGGTTGCGGTAAGCCAGAACCTTGGGCCCGATCCCGAAAGCGAACTCTTCGACGACCATGCCCCGCCAGCGGGCTGCGAGGTAGTGGCCGAGCTCATGGATGCCCACGATCGCCGTGAAGACGACGAGGATTCCAATCGCCCCTTTGACGAAATCGAGAGAGACGAGGGCGAATGCTTGAAAGAACGGCTCGATCATCATGAGTCGCTGAAAGAGTATACGCCTTCCCGAACGCTTGCGTTGAATCGCTCCCTCGCTTCGCGGTCCGCCTCCAGTATGTTTGGCAGGGTCGGCTCGAGGTTGGGCGCCCACTCCAATGCGTCCTTCGCTGCGTCGAAAATCGTGAGGAACGGCACATCTCCACGAAGGAACGCATGGACTGCTTCTTCGTTGACGGCGTTGAGGACGGTCGGGACGACCCCGCCTCGACGAAAGGCTTCGCGCGCGAAGTCTGGGCATGGAAAGTTCTCGGCGTCCACTGACTCGAACGTGAGCTGGGGCGTATGCGTCGGATGCCAGTCCCGGGCGGGAGAGGGAACGCGCTCCGGACCGAGAATTGCGTACTGGATGGGCAAGCGCATGTCCGGGTGGCCCATCTGGCCCAACACGCTTCCGTCCGCGAACTTGACCATGGAATGGATGACGCTCTGGGGATGAACGATGACTTCGATCCGATCGGGAGGCATGTCGAACAGCCAGCACGCCTCGATCAGTTCGAGTCCCTTGTTCATCAGCGTCGCCGAGTCAATGGTGATCTTCCCTCCCATGCGCCACGTGGGATGTCGCAGCGCTTGCTCGGGTGTTACGCTCGCCATTTGGTCTCGCGTCCAGCCCCGGAACGGGCCTCCGCTGGATGTCAGAAAGATGCGCTCGACCTGCTCGATCTTCTCGCCGTTGAGGCACTGCTGGATGGCGGAGTGTTCCGAGTCGATGGGCCTCAGTTGCCCCTCCCGAGCGAGCGGCATGACGACGGCTCCACCTGCGACTAAGACCTCTTTGCTTGCCAGGGCAACTTGCTTCCCCGCTTTGAGGGCCGCGATCGTCGGTTCCAACCCGATCATTCCCGCTACGGAGACGACCACGGTGTCCACGGCGTCCGAGGTTGCCATGGAAACGAGACCTTCCATGTGAGCGGCAACGGGCGCGCTCGCCTTCTGCGCCAACTCCGAGGCGGCCTGGGGATCGAAGAGAACCAGCGACGCTTCGGGGAACTCTTGCGATAACTCCAACAGCCCGCCCACGTCGCGGTTGGCTGCCAAGCCGGTCACACGAAGCTCGTCGGGGTGCATTCGGACGACTTCGAGCGTTTGCCTGCCGATGCTGCCTGTACAACCGAGAATTGCGATCCGTCTCGGCTCGCTCATACCACGCCTCCAAACTTCCGGACGCGGCGCTGGAAGTTCAGGCACGCCTCCAGCAACGCCTCGGTGGAGAACTCGGGCCACGGCATCGGCATCACGACCAGTTCCGAGTAGGCGCTCTGCCAGAGCAGAAAGTTGCTCAGACGCATTTCGCCGGCGGTTCGGATCAGCAGATCGGGATCGGGAACTTCCGGCAGGTACAGCCTCTTGCCGATGGAGTCCTCGTCCACCTCCTCGGGAGAGACGCCGTACCGCACGAGCTGCTTGACCGCATCCACGATCTCCGCCCTGCCTCCATAGTTGATCGCCAGCGTAAACGTGATCCCTGTGTTATTTCTTGTCGTCTCTACACCCTTCTGCAGCGCACGTTGCAGTTTCTCCGGCACTTCGTGAATCCGCCCCGCGACGAGGACGCGGACATTGTTCTGATGCATGATTCGAAGTTCATCCGTCGCTGCTTGCGTAATCAGATCCATGAGCCCGCGAACTTCGTCCTGCGGTCGGCGCCAATTTTCTGCCGAAAAGGCGTACACAGTCAGGTATCGGATCCCGAGGTCGTTAGCGGCGAGAAGAACGGTGCGGAGTGTCTTGTAACCCTCTCGATGGCCGATCAGGCGCGGAAGACCTCGCTGGGTTGCCCATCGGCCATTGCCATCCATGATGATGCCGACGTGCTGCGGGAGGCGGGAGAGGTCAAGCCCAAGGCGCACCGCCTGCTCTTGGATCTCGTTGGTCGGAGTCTGCTCCGCCGGCTCGCTCATCTCCGTGCCGGGAGGCGGGTCAGACCTCCATCAGCTCCTCGTCTTTCGCCTTCTGGATCTCGTGGATCTCTTCGATGAACTTGTCGGTGAGCTTCTGGACCTCGTTCTCGAACCGTTTCAGGTCGTCCTCTGAGATCTCTCCCTCTTTCTGAGCCTTTTCGAGGTGGTGCTTGGCGTCCCGGCGGATGTTTCGCACGGCGACGCAAGCCTCTTCCGCTCTCTGGTGCACCTGCCGGACCAATTCCTTGCGCCTGTCCTCGGTCATCTCCGGCATGGTGAGGCGAATGCCCCCCGAGTCCACGACTGGATTGATGCCGAGGTCGCTTTTCTGGATCGCTTTCTCGATTGCGGAGGTCGCGCTCTTGTCGAACGGGGTGATGAGCAGCTGTCGAGGCTCGGGCACCGAGATGTTCGCCACTTGGTTGATCGGAACCTCTGCGCCGTAGTACTCGACGTGGATGCGATCCAGCATTCTCGGGTTCGCTCGACCCGTGCGGATCGTATCGAAATCTCGTACCATGGCCTCGACGGCCTGTTGCATTCGATGCTTCGCGTCTTTCAGTAGTTGCTGGACAATCATCTTTTCACTCTCCGACTAAAGTTCCGATTTCTCCGCCTTTCGCCGCCTGGAGCAAGGCGCCCTGTTGATGGATCGAAAGCACGACGATCGGCAGTGTGTGCTCTCGGCACATGGTGAAAGCGGTTTGGTCCATGACTGCGAGCCTTTGCTCGATCGCGCTATCGAAGGAGATGTACTCGTAGCGGCTCGCGTCCGGATACTCGATCGGGTCCTTGTCGTAGACCCCGTCCACCTTCGTCGCCTTGAACAACACGTCGCACCCCAGTTCCAACGCGCGGAGGACCGCCGCGGTGTCGGTCGTGAAGAACGGGTTGCCCGTCCCGGCGGCGAGTACGACGGCTCGCCCTTTCTCGAGGTGGCGAACGGCGCGGCGGCGGATGAACGGCTCGCAAACGGCCTTCACTTCGATCGCGCTCATGACGCGCGTCGGGCACCCGAGTCGCTCCATCGCCTCTTGAAGCGCCATCGCGTTCATGATCGTGGCGAGCATCCCCATGTAATCGGCAACGGCCTGGTCTATCCCGCCTTGGCGGCTGAAGTCCTCGCCGCGAACGAAGTTGCCTCCCCCGACAACGACCGCCACCTCTATGCCTTCCTTGACAAGGCTGACGACTTCGCCGGCGAGGTAGTTGACGGTTTGGGGGTCAATGCCGATCCGCTGCGGGCCGCTGAAAACCTCTCCGCTCAGTTTGAGCAGCACCCGCTTGTAGGCGACTCGTTGTCGGGCAGATTCGGCCATCAAGCGACTATTGTAGCCTACCGACGCTTGGGCGCCATCATTCGTCAGGGTCGGTGAGGACCTTCACGAAGGCCTTCTCGCCCTTCTTCTCCGCTGCCGCCGACACGATCGAACGGATCGCCGTGATCAGGCGGCCGTTCTTTCCGATCACTTTGCCGACATCTTCCGGGTCCGTTTTGATTCGTACGACGTAGGCGTCCCCCTCTTCGATGACCTCAATCTCCACCGCTTCCGGGTTGGCGACGAGGCCCTTGACGCAATACTCGACGAACTCGCCGTAGCCCATCGCTTAGGCTTGCTCCGTTGCCTCAGCGGTCTCGGCAGCCTCGCCCGGAACTTCCGTCTCCGCTGCTTCGGCGGAGGTCTCTTCGGGCTGAGGCCGCGGCTTCCGCTTTCGCACCTTCGGTTTCTTCTCTTCCTTGACCCGGGCCTTTACGGCCTTCCGGCGCGGCTTCTTGGCAGGCTTTTGCTTCAGAAACTCTTCCCACACCCCTTCCTTCTCAAGCAGCCGCTGCACGCGCTCGGAGACCTGGGCGCCGTTGAGCAACCAGTAGAGAGCCCGCTCGGCGTTCACCTTGACGGTCGCCGGCTCTGTCAGCGGGTCATACGTGCCCAACTGCTCGGTAAACCGGCCATCGCGCGCCGCCGTCGAAGGCGCCGCTACGATCCGGTAGAAGGGTCGCCCCTTCGTGCCCATTCGCTTCAATCGAATCCTTACCACGCTTCCTTTCGTTTCTCCTTATCTTCGTTTCCGTTTGGCTTTCGTCTTCTTCTTGCGCCGATCACCGCTCTTCAGGAATTGGCGCATCTGCTTCCGCATCTCGTGTAGGCCCTTGATCAGACGGTTCAGTTCTTCGACCGTCGAACCGGCGCCTACGGCGATGCGGCGCTTCCTCGAGCCGTTTAGTATATCCGGATTGGCCCGTTCAATGGGAGTCATGCTCAGGATGAGCGCCTCGGTCTTGTTGAGCACCCCTTGATCCAACTTGTCCAGCATCTCCCTTGGGATCAGCCCAGCACCGGGAATCAGCTTGACCAGGTTGGCGATCGAGCCCATCTTTTTCATGGTGCGGATCTGGCTGAGCAGGGTGTTGAAGTCCATCGAGCCGGACTTCAGCGACTCCTGCATCTCCATCGCCTCTTCGAGGTCAATCTTCTCTTGGACCTTTTCGACCAGGCTGAGAACGTCTCCGAAACCGAGGATTCTTTCCGCGATCCGCTTGCCGTGGAAAGGCTCCAGCGCATCCAGCCTCTCGCCCACGCCAACGAACCGGACCGGGCAGCCCGTTACGGCTCGGACGGAAAGGACCGCGCCTCCCCGCGCGTCGCCGTCCAGTTTCGTGAACACAAGGCCGGTCAGGTGAACGGCTTCGTGGAAGGCCTGCGCGACGTCCAGCGCCTGCTGACCGGTCGTGGAATCCAAAACGAGCAGGGTTTCCGAGGGCTGGGCGACGTCGCGAACTCGCCTCAGTTCCTCCATGAGGGCTTCGTCCACTTGGAGTCGGCCGGCGGTATCCACGATGAGCACGTCGCAAAGAAGGTGCTTCGCCTTTTCGATTGCCTCCCGCGTGACCTTGGCCGCATCCTTCGCGTCGTGCTGAGAGAAGACGGGGACGTCGGCTTGCTCGCCAAGGACTTCGAGCTGGGTGATCGCCGCCGGACGCTGCAGGTCTGCCGCGGCGAGCATCGGCTTCTTGCCCTGCTTCTTGAGCCAAACGGCGAGCTTGGCGGCGGTGGTCGTCTTACCTGAGCCTTGAAGCCCGCAAAGGAGAACGACGGTCGGGGGCTGGGGCGACCACTGGAATCGCACGTCCTCCTCGCCGAGCAGCTCTACCAGCTCATCTCGGCAGAACTTGATGATCATCTCGTCGGGCGAGAGGCTCTCCCAAACCTTCTCTCCGACGGCACGCTCTTTGACGCGTGAGAGGAAGTCTTTGACAACCTTCTGGTTTACGTCCGCCTCAAGCAACGAAATGCGGACTTCGCGCATCACGTCGTTGAAGTCCGCCTCGGTGATCCTGCCCTTGCGACGCAGGCGGGTGAAGACACCCGTCAGTTTCTCGGTAAGGTTTTCGAACACGGGGAGTGCTGATTATGACCTACGGAGCCCGCAGGCGCCAAATCTGGACGGTCATCGAACCATCGTTGCGGTAGGGGAACTCCTGTTCCAGCTCGTAGAGCGTCTCGAAGCGGGGGTCGAAGTCCGGCTCGAGCGGATGCTTCTCGCCACGAGTGACGACCTTGTCGGGAAGGTTCTCGTCTTGCCACAGCCACTCGGTCGCGCGCCCCGCGGCGATTCGAGGTCTCTGCTCTGGCGTGGCGATTCCGCTAAAGTCGAAGACCTCTACGTTCGGCGCGTAGTAACCGATGATGCCGATTTCGCTCATTCCTACGCGTTTCGCAGGATGCTGGTCCAAGTACTCGCCCGCCTCCCGATAGGGCTGAAACCGTGTCTCCCAGGGCAGGTCCGACGTAAGGACGGCGCCTCGCGCGACCAGGGCCAGCATAGCGATCCCGAAACCCAGCAGGCCTCCCAGCCACCTGCCCGGCATCGCGGCGATCCCAGACCCGGCGAGAACGCAAAGCGCCAGCGCGTAGGCGAGGTAGTACCAGTGGTAGATCGGGATGCCAAGTAGGGTGTAAAGAACGAGGTGCAAGAGAGAGTAGGCGAAGAGCAACCCCATCTCCAAGCGGCTCGGCGAGCGTTTGGCGAAGAGCGCCACGGCAGCGAGGACCAGAAACAGCGCGAAAATCGTTGGCCCGAGGGAGGGAGAGTCGAAGAAGGCGGGCAACCGTCCAAGCCCCCACCAGTAGGGCTCCGGCCAGTAAGGCGAGCCGCCTTGGGCCATCTTCGCGGCGAGCGTATCCGGCACGGGCTTGCCAAAGGCGATCGTGGAGTAGCCGATCCAGACGACCGCGATGAGAACGAACGGGCGCAAGAACGCAAGTCCCGCCTGAACCCGGGCGCCCGGCTCCGCGCGAGAGGCGTACCACAGCGTGATCAAGCCGACCAGGATGGCGACGTCGTGCCGAGCGAGGAAGGCCAGACCGAGCAAGGACGAAGTCAGCACCCACCTCTCCCGTCGAAACGCCAGCAGCGAGGCGAGGATGAGTGCGAAGACGAGCGCGGTTTCGAGGCCGACGACGTACGCGTTTGCGCAAATCAGGATCGCGGACAGGCCGGCGAGGAACCCGCCCATCTCAGCGCCCAACTCGCGCCTGCCTCCGGCGACCAGGGAGTACGACAGCCACCCCACCGAAGGGAGCGTAACCAGGAAGAGGATCTGCGCGGCCAATACGGGCGCATCGCCGACAGAAACACCAAACAAACGAGTCGCCTGAGCGAGCAAAGTCAAGAGCAGAAGGTTGAGCGGCGAGGTTACGACTTGGACCGATGGATCGCCTACGTTGAAGTACGGCCCGTGCCCGGTAATCCAGTGCCGAACCACGCGGAGGACGATGAAGCCGTCATCCGGGATGCCGTTCCTCGCGTGCCAAGCGGCGAGGACGCCCGCGACCAGCAATGCCCCCTGGACGATCCAGGGAAGCACGCGAGGGAGTCTGTCTCCGGGAGACATGAGTTACATGGCCTGAGTCAAGAGAATTCCGGCGACCCCGACCAGGAAGTAGGGCACGAGCGCCGCCGCACCCGCGTAATCCTTTGCGAGGCGTTGACCGAAGAAGAGCGCCAGGAAGGTCGCGACCGCGGCAAAGGAAGCCGCAACGGCCAACGCGGTCTCGCCGCTGAAGGCGAATACGGCTGCTCCGAGCAACGCCAATACGCCCGTGCCGACCTCGAGGATCGTGATGCAGAGAAAAAGCAACGGCGTCAGGCCGCTGAGGGGCGAATTCGCAAAGTGCCCGGAAAGGTACTCCAGATTGCCTTTGCGGTCGAAGACTTTGTCGAGGCCCGACTGAAGGAAAAGGATCGCCAAGAAGAGCAGCACGGCGAATCCGGCCCAGTCAGCGGAAGAGTCGAACGAGAGAAAAGTTACGACATGCCCCTGCATGACACGCGATTGTATCCGTTCTTGTCTGCAACCCTTTTCCATCCCTATTGCGTCTAAAGGAATAAGGGGCGGGATCGCCTCAGGAGGCAGGCATGTACCATCGAACGATCATCCTATACGGGAGGGCGGAAAACGTCAAACCGGACGCGGAGGGCTGTGTAACCGTGGCGTGGAAGGACGCCGTCAACTTCGCCGACATGGCACCGCACATGCTCCAGGGCGAGTACGAGAGCGCCGTCGTCGTGCCCGTGAATTCGACCCACGGCAGCGACGATGGCGCCAACGTGAGGATCACCATTGACCACGAGCAAACGACCTTCAAGGGATTCGTCGCCACGCTCTGGTGTCACGACCGACGGCTCTGCGAAGAGGACTCACTGTCGGTAACCTTCGACTGGGTTGCCTTCATTCCCTGCGCCGAATCGTTGACCTGAGGCACGGAAAGGGCAGGTTTTCGAGGGAAAGAGGTGGGAACGCCGCCCAGTCGCGGTACCCCCTGCAACGCGCCGCTGTACCCCCTGCGGCGCGCCACGAAGAGAATATCAGGCCTTACATCGTCGAAATCAGGCCCTATATCGTCAGGGTCAAGCCGTACATCGTCCAGATCAGGCCGTACATCGTCGAGATTAGCCCATACATCGCCGAGATGTGGCCGGACCCTGGCGATTGTCGGCGCCTTCCTTCCTTGGGCCGAGTCGGCCCTGAGGCACGCGGGTCTGCGCGGCGTTCTAAACTATGCCGCCCGTGAGTGAGTTCAAGCGCATCGCCGTCAAGGGGTTCGGCTGGCAAACGGCCGGGCTTTTCGGGCAGAACGCCGTCCAGTTCGTCTTTGCGCTTGTCTTCGCACGCCTTTTGCTGCGGGAAGAGTACGGGGTTGCGATGGTCGCGCTCACCGTGGCTGAGTTTGCGTCCCTATTGCGAGTTGCGGGTTTGGCGCAGGCGTTCATCGCGTCGCCCCGTGAGGAGGGGGAGGTCCGAGACACCGTCTTCTGGCTTTCGGCGTCTTCGGGGGTGTTCTTCGCCTGCGTCCTCTTCTTTGGCGCCCCGCTGTTCGGGCACTTTCTGGAAGAGGAACGGCTCGTGCCCCTTCTTCGCGTGTTGGCAGCGGTGCAGTTGATGGACCTGTTCCGCGTTGTTCCCTTCGGCTGCCTGATGCGACGGCTTCAGTTTCGAGAGAAGGCGATTTCGGAAGCGATGCCCGGCATCTTGGCGGTTTGTGCGGCAGTCGGCGCGGCGTTCGTGGTTCCCGAGGGCAGTCGGATCTGGGCGCTCGTCGGGATGCCGGTTCTCCGAACGTTCCTGCAGGTCGTCTTTTTCCTCCGGTATGCGCCGTTTGTGCCGCGCCTGCGCTTCGACCGCGATAAGGCGAAGGAGCTGCTCAAATCGAGTTACGCCATTCTGGGTTCGAACCTTCCCAGCAGTCTGTTGGAGTTGATCCCGACGCTCGCGGTTCAGCAGCGGGCGGGGGCCGTCGCAGCCGGCGGATTCCGGATTGGCAACAACCTGATCACGCCGCCGACGCGCCTCGGCCACGCCGCCAATTACACGTTGTTCCCGATTCTCGCGAAACTTCGTTCGGAACCGGAGCGATTGTTGAGAAGCGTCCTTCGTTCCGTTCGGACGATTGGCGCGCTTTCGACGGGCATTCATGGAGCGGTATGGGTGACGGCGCCTGCTCTCGTGCCCTTGCTCTTTGGCGAGAAGTGGACGATCGCCGTCGCGGCGACTCAATGGCTGGCTCTCGCTTCGGCGCTACGGCTGTACACCTACATCGTTACGAACGCCCTTCTTGCGACGGGCAGGGAGATGCCCTCGGTTTGGATTTGGGGGCTGAGTTTGGCGGTCGGCGTGGGCACGCTGTACGGGTTCCCGATGACAAGCGGAGACCCGACGATGGGCGCAGTCGCGTTGGCTTGTGCGCTCGGCGTCGGTTTCCTTGGAAGCCTGGTTGCGCTCCGCAGCCATTTCGGCGCGACCGGAGGGGAGATCCTCGGTGGGTTGCTGCCGTCCGTGGTCTCTGCGGGCGTCGCGGGCGCGCTGGGATACGGCGCCTTGCACCTCTTCCCGAACTCGCACGCCCTTGCGGCCTTGGCATCGGTTCTGGTGTACAGCCTTGCGTTTCTGGCGCTTGCGGGAGCGATGCTGGGAGGGGGAGTGTGGTCGCTGTTTACGGTGAGAGGCATCAAAGAGGTCATACGAGCGACGTAGATTCTTATGGCTTTTTGGCGCCAAAGTTCTCTATGAATCGTCCAAAATAGAAGAAGAGGTGCATGATGAACCGCTGTCCCAAGTGTGGAATGGATCTCCCTGCCCAGGCCCCCTTCTGCCCGGCCTGCGGCGCAGGAGACTCGACTCCAAGTCGGTGGGTCAAGATTGGGCCGTTTCTGGTGGGGCTTCTGGTGCTTGGGGCGGCAGCGCTTGCGCTCTATCGCACAGGGCTCTTGAAGCTTCCCGGCACCTCTGAACCTGCGCTCGCCGCCGCGGGGCACGCAGGACCGACGGCCGTGGTACCCGGAGAAACAGGCCCGGCGCTGTCGGAGCCGGGCGAATCCGAACCAACGACCGAAAAACCTGGCGGAATGCCCGAAGAAATCCGCGCCTGGCTGGACCATCTCAAACGGATCGACCGCAAGCGCGAACAGTTGAACACCGACCTCGCTTCCGAGGCGACCGCCATGATCGGCACGCTCCAGCCCGGCGTCTACGCGGAGACGGAGGCAGGGCAAGCGGCCGCGGACGACGCCAAGCGGCGAACCACCGCAGAGACGTTCATCGAGAATGTGGACAAGCGATTCCAGGACCTGACCGCCGAGTTTCAAAAGGTTCCGCCTCCCGAGGAGTGCCGCCGCATTGCCGCCCAATACACGGAGGCATTGCTCGGTACTCGAGAGCTAACGCTGGCGCTGCTGGAGGCGCTCCAGGCCCGCAGCATCCAACAAGCCGCGGCGCTCGAGAGCAAGAGCTTCAGCCGAATTGACCAGCCCGTGGACAACGCGAACAAGCTGATTGACGCGCTCTGCCAGAAGTACGGCGAGCCGAACGTTTGGCAGCTGTACGTGGAACGAAGCAGCGCCTTCGGTTCCGGCATGGGCGCAGCCGCGGCGATGGAGGGCTACGCCAAACTGCTCGAAAATGTGGAAAAGTGGGCTAATGACGAAGGAGGCGGATAAGTCGTCCCGCCATGGTTCGACTACCCTCGAAACGCTAAAATAGCGCGTCGTGAAGGTCCAACGCATCTACAACACCCTCACCAAGCAGACAGAGGTATTCGAGCCTCGCGACCCGGGGCAAGTGTCCATCTATGCCTGCGGCCTTACGCCTCAGGCCCCTGCCCATCTCGGACATATGCGCGGGGCGGTGTTGTTCGATGTGATAAGGCGCTGGTTTGAGTATCAAGGGTACACAGTCCACTTCGTTCAGAACTTCACCGATATTGACGACAAGATCATCCGCAGAAGCCAGGAAGAGGGACTTCCGCCTTCGGAGGTTGCCAAGAAGTACGCGCAGCAGTACTTGGACGACTTGGCAGCCCTCGGCGTCCAGCCCGCCAAGTGGGTCTACGTGACGGAGAACATGGACGCGATCATCGAGATGATCCAGCGAATCATAGATCGGGGGCACGCATACGTCGTTGACGGCGACGTGTACTTCCGCGTAACTTCCCTTCCCGATTACGGAAAGCTGAGCAATCGAACGCTGGAGAACATGCAGGCGGGCGCGCGGATTGAAGTGGACGAGCGGAAGGAGAACCCGATGGACTTCGCGCTCTGGAAGGCGGCAAAGCCGGGGGAGCCGGCTTGGGAAAGCCCGTGGGGGCCTGGGCGGCCCGGCTGGCACATCGAATGCTCCGCACTTTCTTTGAAAGAACTCGGTCCAAACTTTGACATTCATGCCGGCGGGACGGATCTGATCTTCCCGCACCACGAAAACGAGATCGCGCAGGCGGAGGCGTATCTCGGGGAACCGAAGTTCGCAAGGTATTGGATGCATTGGGGCGCCGTGCGGCTGGCCGGCGACAAGATGAGCAAATCGGTGGGCAATGTGTTTGCCGCTCGCGAGGCGATTACGCGGTACGGGGCGGCGGCCGTCCGACTGTTTCTCTTGAGCACAGGATATCGCTCTCCGATCGAGTTCTCGGAGGAGCGGCTCTCGCAATCGCAGGCTGTCGTCTCCAGGCTCCAGAACGCGTTGGCACGAGGGAGGCGGGCCGCGGGAGAGGAAACGGCCGAACCTGCCCAAGAATACATAACGAAGTTCGAAGACGCGATGCTGAACGATTTCAATACGCCGAGCGGAATCGCGGCCCTGCACGAATGCGTCGGGGAGATGAACGACCTTCTCGGAACAGAGAGCCCCGAACCGACGCGGGTTGCAAGCCTGCTCGCCGCGGCAAAGAAGATCTGCGACCTTCTCGGCCTGCCGAGCGAAGAGGAGTTCTCGGAACCTGGACTTGTAGAAGAAATCATGGCAAAAGTGCTAAAATGGAGGCAGATGCTCCGCGAGCAGAAGCAGTACGCTTTGGCGGATCAGATCAGGGATGATCTGGCCGAGCTGGGAATCGTCCTGGAAGACGGAGTCTCGGGAACTACATGGCGAAGAACGTAAGAAAAAACCGGAACCGCAGAGCCGGATGGGTCGCGGTCAGCCTGTTGGTACTCGTGGGCGTCGGATTTTCGGTCGAGCAGTTGGTGCCTCCGAGAGCGCCCGAGGGCTACCGATTTGGCGAAGTGTCGCTCGCTGGCAAGACGCGAAGCGAGGTAGAGCAGGTCTTCTCCACCTGGTGGGAAAACGAGAGTACGAGAGAGATCGCATTCTCCAGCCACCTCGTCTCGAAGCCGATCCCTCCGATTACGCTTGCTCAGGCGGGCGTCCGGGCCGACATCGAGGGCATGCTCGCCCAGGTTCCGTTCCGCGGATTCTACGCGACGTTGCTCAACTCGAAGGACGAAGCGGTCGAAGTCGAACCGAGATACACCACGGGGAGCGCCGACCTGGCCGCGCTCGCGCAGTTCGTGGAAGATCACGGCCTCTCCGAGCGACCAGCCCGAGTGTATTACAAAAATGGAAAGATTCAGCGGCAGTATGAAGTCCCTTCCTTCGAATTCGATCCGGATGCCGTGCCGGAGCGAGTGATCGCCGCCCTCGAGCAAGGCAAGGACGAGATCGAACTGCCCGTCCGGATCACGAAGCCGCACATACCGAAAGAGGCCGTGGATCAGATCGTCGAAGTCATGACAACGTTCACGACGAAATTCAACACAGGCGATCGCAATCGCAGCAGCAACATCGCCACGGCGGCCAGCCGTATCAACGGTTTGGTGCTTCTTCCGGGCGAGACGTTCAGCTACAACGGCACGGTTGGCAAGCGCAGCGCTAAAACGGGCTTTAAGCCTGCGGGGGTGTATGCCAGCGGCAGACACGAAGTGGACTACGGTGGTGGGATTTGCCAGGTCAGCACAACCCTGTTCAACGCGGCGCTGTTAGCCAACCTCGACATCGTGGAGCGCTCCAACCACTCGATGCCCGTTCCGTACGTGCCGATTGGACGCGATGCAACTGTGGATTACGGCAACATTGACCTCAAGTTCGAGAACCCTTACAACTTCCCTATCGCCATCAGCCTCGAGGTTTCGGGCGGCACGCTGACGGCGCGAATCCTCGGCCGGAAAGACGAAACGACGGAGGTCCGGATTGTCGTAAACGGTTTTTCGTCGTGGGCGAACACGGTGAAGTACATTGACGACCCCTCTTTGGAACCCGGCCAAGAGGTCGTGGAAGAGAAAGGGAGCACCGGCAGGAAGTGCACGACCTGGAGGATTGTCCTCAAAAACGGGAAAGAGGTGAAACGGGAGCAGGTCGGCACGAGCACGTACCGAGCCTGGCCGCGGATCGTGCGTCGGAATCCGAACCGGCCGGAGATCAACCCGACCCAAGAAGGCGCTGCTCCAGACGACGGTGGCGCTGAGCCGCCTATCGCATCTGCTCGATCCAATCGCGATAGCGCTCGCGGATGACGCGGCGTTTGACCTTCATGGAGGGCGTGAGTTCTCCGCCTTCAATCGTCCACTCATCGGGAAGGATCCGAAAGTCCTTCACCTTTTCGAAGTCCGCAAGTTGCGCGTTGGCCGCCTGAATGTCTTGGCGGATTCGCTCGCGAAGCCACTGCGACTGGGCAGCCTGCTCTCGATCGGCCGGATGGATACCCCGCTTGCGCAGCTCCGGAGCCAGCACCTCCCATCGCGGCAGAATCAATGCGCTGATATGGTCGGAGCCGTCGCCGACGACCATGCACTCGCCAATGCTGGGCTGGGATTTGAGGATGCCCTCGATCTTGGCCGGTGCGACGTTCTTCCCATTGGCGAGGACAAGTATGTCCTTCTTTCGATCCGTAATATAGATCCGGCGTCCTTCCAGATAGCCGATGTCTCCCGTATGGAACCAGCCCTCAGCGTCAATCGCCTGGCTCGTCGCGTCCGGTTTGTTGTAGTATCCAACCATCAAACTGGGGCCGCGCATCAGGATTTCGCCATCCTCCGCAATCTTGACTTCGATGCCCTCGAGGACTTCGCCAGCGGACTGATACACGCTCCGGTCGGGATGATTGACGCTGATGACTGGAGCCGTCTCCGTAAGGCCATAGCCCTGCAGGATCAGGATGCCGAACGCTCCATAAAATTCGGCCAGTTCTGCAGGTAGCGCAGCGCCGCCGGAGACCAGGAACCGGATCCGCCCCCCAAGCCTCTCTCGCACCTTACGCGCGACGAGCCAATCCAAGACTCTGCCCTTGAGGCCGACTGGCTTCAATCCGTTGGCGAGACGCGCCTTGCCCATGCGTACGGTCGCCTCGAAGAGCTTACGCTTGAACCCCGCGGGCACATTCGCCTCGATCTTCGATTTGACGCTTTCAAGAAATCGTGGTACAGTCAGCAGGATGGTAGGTTGCGCGACTCGAATATCCTCTGCGAGTGTCTTCAGCGACCGGGCGTAGGCAATCGAGGCCCCGCACGCAACGGGCAGGAAGTGGCCGGCCATCCGCTCGTATACGTGGGAGAGCGGGAGGAAGCTTACGAATCGGTCCTCAGGCCCTACGGGGAGTTGGGTACGGATGGTCCGGCAAAGAAAGACGAACGCTTCGTGAAGAAGTACAGCGCCCTTTGGCTCTCCGGTCGTGCCGCTGGTGTAGATGATGGTTGCGACGTCTTTCGCATCCAGAGAGGACGCTTTCGAACGCCACGCTTCCAAATCGCTCGGTTCCTCAAGCCAAGACAGTTCCTCGAAAGGAACGACCTCGGCGGCTGAACCGGCTGACGCGAGTGTCTCGACGAGTTTAGGGCTTCCGCCGAACGCGATCTCTGCGCCACTGTCGTTTAGGATCGCGCCGACATCGGCGGCGGGAAGCGTAGGATAGATCGGCACGGTAACTGCCCCGAGAGAGAGGATGGCCCAGTCGAGAATGGCCCACTGCATGCTGTTCTCCGCCATGATCGCGACGCGGTCGCCCTTCGCAACTCCTCTCGCCGCCAACTGCTCGGCAATACAAGCCACCCTCTTCTCCGCCTGCGCGTACGTGGTCGCCTGGAACCCGTCCTCATGTCGCGTAAGCCACAGCGGGCGATCGGCGTAGTTACGACAGCTCTCTATGAATAAGTGCGCGAGACTCCCCATGCCCTGGGCGCGATTATAGGTCAATCGCATCGCGGCGATTGCGCCGCAATCGTAGGAGTCGGAAGCGCAGCTCACCGATCTCCTTCGCCGTAAGCGGCCTGCCCAGGCGCTCTTCGCCCTCTTGGAGAAGAAAGCGGACGGACGTGGCTCCCTCATCCAGCGCGTGTACGCCCTTCCGGACGAGTTCTTCGAGGGCGGGCAGGTAGTTGTGACGTGTGGTGAGAAATCCCAGCTCCGGGTGCTTCTCGCTGAGCGTTCGCGCAACCCTCTCCGTGAGGTACTCCGCGTCGGCAACCGGATCCCAAGGCTCGGGGAGGACCGTCTTGAGCACGGGTGACGTCTCGCGGAACGGCCCACGCTGGACGGTGACTTCGATGCCGCCCGGCGCCTCTCGCACCGCCAACGTAATCATGCCCGTCCCCAAGCGCGCGGCACGGGCAATCACCGGCTCCACACCTGCGAGCAGCAGCGGTACGAGCCTCTCCAGGGCCTGTTCGTGTTCGACGTCAAAGCTTGCCATCAGTTTCCGAATCCCGTGTACTGTTTCAATCCCTTCTTCAAGAGAACCGACGAAACGACGACGAAGAGCGCAATCCACATCCCCTGTATTGCGACTCCCCGCACCCATGCATCGCCGTGGACTTCTCCCAGCAAAACGCCGACGGGGAACGCGACAGTGTACTTGAACGGCGATACGTCGGCAAGCGTCATCGCCCAACGAGGCATCGTCTCCAGGGGGACGAGGCGACCGCTCAAGAACATCTCGGGGAAGTAGTAGAGCCGGAAAATACTGACAAACTCGGTCGTCCACAACGAGATCAGGGCAATGCTCCAAGCCACAAAGAAACTCAGGAAATGCGCGAGGATGAGCGCGAGCCAGAACCCTGGGCCCAGGTACAGGTCTAACCCAACGAGATACTTGCCGTAGATGAGGATGAATAGCAGACCGATCGGGGCGTACAGCACGACCTTGATGATCCGCCACCCGACGTTTCGCGCCAAGTGCATCCACACAACGTTGATGGGTCGGAGCAGATACACGGAAAAGAGCCCTTCCCGGATCTCAAAGCCGATGTCCCACATCAAGTGACAAACGATGAACTGAGACAGGAAGGAAGCCGCCAGGTAGTACGTAACGAGGGCGGACGGATCCCGCCCCCCGATCATCTCTTGCTGTCCAAACGCTGCCAGCCACACCGCGGGAAGGATGAGGGCCAGCTGACCATCGGCTAACCCCCAGATGAACGCGCCCGCGCGATAGGCGAGGGTTTCCTGAATGTAAATATTGATCAGCGCAATCGTTTTGCGCCAGGCCCTGACAACAGCATTAGAGCGAGCGATTGCGCTCATGGGCGATCCATTCCGAGATCGTTTGTGCAGCATCCGATAACGGAAGCGGGTTTGCGTCCGGCTCTCGCCGCCACTTCACCTCAACGTTGCCCTCTGCGACGGTACGGCCGCATACAACGCGGAGTGGATACCCGATCAGGTCGGCGTCTTTGAACTTCACACCGGCGCGCTCGTCCCGATCGTCCAAGAGAACGTCCACACCTCGCTGTTGAAGCTCGGTGTAGAGCGTCTCGGCGGCCTCTTGCTGCTGGCGATCCTCCGGATTCACGACGACAATGACCACCTCGAACGGCGCGATCGAGACGGGCCAGATGATCCCTGCGTCGTCGTGGGACACTTCCACGACCGCTTGCATCGAACGACCGATTCCGAGGCCGTAGCAACCCATGAGGATCGGATGCTCTTTGCCCTCCTCGTCGGTGAAGACAGCATGCATCGGTTCGCTGTAGCGCGTGCCGAGCTTGAAGATGTGCCCGACTTCGATGCCGCGAACCTCCTTGAAGACTCCCCCGTCGGGGGATGGATCTCCATCCACAGCGATCCGGATGTCCGCAAACTCGTGAACTTCGAAGTCCCTGCCGTGGCAGACGTGAACCAGATGGGCATCATCCTCATTCGCGCCAACAACGAAGTCCGCCATGGAGCGAACCTCCTGGTCTGCGATGAGCCGAACGCCTTGCAGGCCGACGGGGCCGGCGAAACCGACGTCGGCGCCCGTCGCTTTGCGCACCGCGTCCGCCTCCAGCATCTCGACCTTCGGCACGCCGAGCCTCCGCGCCAGCTTGTATGGATTGAGTTCCCTGTCTCCCCGCACTAGCGCCGCTACCGTTTCGTCCCCGGCCCGCACCAACAGCGTTTTGACCAACTTTGATGCGGAAACCTTGAGAAAACTGGTGACTTCCTCCACGGTCCTCATGCCCGGCGTCGAGACCTTTTCGACTGGTGGCACGCCTTCTGCCGATGCCGGCTCGTAGGTACCTCCGACGTCACAACGTTCAGCATTCGCGGCAAAACCTGTCTTTTCGTTGAGCAAGACGCGGTCCTCTCCACCGGGCGTCACGACCATGAACTCGTGATTGTCCGAGCCACCGATGTCTCCCGCCTCCGCCTCGCACACCAGTGTCTCCAGCCCCATGCGGCGGAACATCCGCTCGTACGCTACCCACATCGCCTTGTAGATTCGGTCGAGGTCTTCCTCGTTCGAGTCGAAGCTGTACGCATCGAACATCTCGAATTCTTTGGCTCGAATCAGCCCGGCGCGCGGGCGAGGCTCGTCGCGAAACTTGGTTTGGATTTGGTAGAGGCAGAGAGGCATGTCTCGGTAGCTTTGCACGTGCGCCCTGACGATGTCGGTAATCACCTCTTCGTGGGTGAAGCCCAGGGCGAATTGCCGGTTTGTCCGGTCTTCGGTTCGGTAGAGAACTTCCACCGCGTCTCTACCCGTCTCTTTCAGTAGGTCGAACGGCACGAGCGCAGGCATGAGCAGCTCGATCGCGCCGACGCGGTTCGCCTCTTCCCTGACAATGTCGGCCACCTTGTTGAGAGTTCGGAGGCCAAGCGGAAGGTAGGTGTAGACGCCCGCCGACAGCTTGCGGATGAAGCCGGCACGGAGCAGCAGCCGGTGGCTGACGAGTTCAGCCTCGGCTGGAGCCTCTCGGAGCGTGGGAAGAAAATAGCGGCTTGCGCGCATGACGCGCCATTATGAACGAAAACGTACGTACGACAAGGACATGAACAACGAGCTGAGTCGAAGAGATCTATTGAGGAAACTGGGATTTGCGGCCGCTGGTTCGCTGCTCGGCGGCGCGACCACGGCTTCGCAGCTGCTCGGCGGTCACAAGCAGACCGAGCTGGGTTCTGGACGGGCGCAGGACCGGGCGCCGTACTTGCAAATCGCTCTCGAAGCTGGGCCTGGGCAGGTCCAGATCCGTTCCGGGCCTCCAACGAACGTACTGCGCTTTACGGGATCCGTTCAGCGCGGGCGGCAGGACACGCTTCTTCCCTCCCCGGGCAGCTACCTGGGCCCGACCCTCTCCCTGTGGCAAGGCGAGCCCGTTACAATCTTTTTCTCGAACAATCTGCAAGAGGAAAGCATCGTGCACTGGCACGGCATGTACGTCCCGCATTACGCGGACGGCCATCCGATGGACGTCATCGGCCCGGGCTCGATGTACGCCTATCACTATCGGGTCTGGAACCGCGCGGGGACGTACTGGTATCACCCTCATCCGCATATGATGACTGGGCCGCAAGTCTACGCAGGATTAGCGGGCGGGCTGATCGTGCACGACCTGGAAGAGCAGGCCCTCGATTTGCCTTCCGGAGAGTTCGATCGCCTGCTTGTGTTGCAGGATCGCGTCCTCGATTCCCAAAATCAGTTTGTGTATCTACCCAACCCGATGCGAGGCACATTGGGCAGTGAGATCCTGGTGAACGGTCAGCCGAATTACACGATGAATGTGAAGACGCGAGCCTATCGGCTTCGAATTCTCAACGGCTCGAACGCGAGAATCTACAAGCTGGCGTGGGGCGACGGATCGCCGATGACGGTAATCGGCACCGATGGCGGGCTTGTGGAGTACCCGCTCGAGAAACCTTACGTCGTGCTCTCTCCCGGCGAGCGGGTCGAAATCTGGGCGGACTTCCGCAACCGAACGATCGGCGAGCAGATCGTGCTCAAGAGCCTCTCCATGAGCGGCTTGATGTTCGGAGTCGGCCAGGGGAACGACCCGTTGCCGAATGGCGCGCCGTTCGACGTGATGCGCTTCCAAGTCACGCAATCGGAGAAAGAGTATCGCGACTTGCCGAAACGCCTTTCCACGATTCAGTGGCACCGAGAAAAGGATGCGGTGAACCGGAAGGACCCGCGCTACCTAACGGCGCGCTGGGATTCCAACATGGGCTGGGTCCTCAACGACGAAATGTACGACATGCATGGAACAAAACCGAACGAACGAGTGCGAGCCAACACGCTCGAGGTGTGGGAGATCGAAAACCTCGGCGGAAACATCACGATGGCCCACCCGATCCATCTTCACGGGCAACAGTTCATGGTTCTCTCTCGGGAGATCCATCCCATGTATCAACTCGGTTGGGAAACCGTTCGCTACGGGTACACGGACGAGGGTTGGAAGGACACGGTCCTGCTGATGCCCGGCGAGAAGATCCGTTTCCTCGTGCGCTTCGGCCAATACACCGGCCTGTTCCTGTATCATTGCCATAACCTCGAGCACGAGGATATGGGAATGATGAGGAATTATTTGGTGTACTAGTCGAACGGTAGCGGTTCCACGAAGAGCACCGTTTCGTTTGTGAGAAGCACCGTACCCGGAGCCGCTTTCCGGGGTCGGCGCACGTACTTGGCCAAAGTGTAGGCGACGGGAACCGTTTTCGCGTGCTTTTGCGAGCTGTGCCGCGCGGCGATGCGAGCCGCGTACTCGAGCGTTTCCTTCGGCACTCGCTCCGGATGATTGCCCGTAGGCACCACCACATGCGCGCCTGTGGTCCCGCGAGCGTGTAGCCACCAATCGTTCGGCTTTGCAACGCGTCTCGTGAGATAGTCGTTCGCCGTTGCGCTCAATCCGACGAGGATCCGATAACCGCCGGGACCTTGGTACTCCCGAATCCGCTGCCCTTCGAAGCGCTTGGTTTCGCCCTTCTCGCTCGCGGGCATCCTTTGGGTTCGATCGTCGGCCGCCAACAGCTTCTCCAGCTCTTCGATTTGCGCCTCAATCTGTCGGATCCTATCTTCGAGCAACGGCTTGGCATTCCGTGCCCGCTTTGCCTTCGCAAAGTACCGTTCCGCATTCTCGACCGCCGTCAACTCTGGATCCAGCTTGATTTCCAGCGGGTTTCCATCGAAGTCCGGCAACACGACTTGCCTGGCGCCCGGCGACACCTCCGTCTGAAAGGCGAGAAGCAGTTCGCCCTTTCGTTGCAACTGCGCCGACCGGTCACCTGACCGGAGTGTCGCCTCCAGCTGCGCTTGCGCGGACCTCAATCCTTCGACCTTTCGCCGAATGGCGGACCGCTGCCTCTCGAGCTGAGCAGCCTCCTCTTCTTTCTGTTGGCGCAACAGCCACGCCTCGACTGCCTGCGAGAAGGAGGGATACCGCCGCGCCGCGTCAGCCACGCGCACCGGGTACGGACCTTCCTCATGAAGCCAACCCGCACCTCCTCGAACGGCTTCCAAGATTGCGTCGGGGGATCGCTCCCCCGCCAAGACGAACGGCCTCGAACCGACGGATTGAGGATCGGCCAGCGCTTGATCAATGGAGTTCAGATTCGGCTCTGGAAGTTGCACTTTTCTCCCAATCGGAAAGATCTCCGGCCGGCGCTCGGCCACAAGCACCCGACCCTCTCCGTCGCACAGGCCCGCGGCCGCATGGGTGCCAAAAAGGCACGCGAATAGCCGCTTGCGTTCTGTACCATGCTCGAACTCGCACACGAGGAGGCGATCGAAGCCGATTTGCTCGATGCTCGCCAAGCGGGCATCCCGCAGGTGGAGATCCAGTTGGTGGGCGAAGCCGCGCTCGGGTCGAGCACCCGATAGAGCTGAGGCGACGAAGGCGCAAGGGTAATCCGGACGGGTCCGGATGACCAGGGAGGGATCGTGCGTTCGTTCAAACCGGACCAGCCACGTTCGCTCATCCTGCTGCAAGACTCGTCGGACCCGCCGCCCGACCAGATCGCGCGCCTCCGACACCGCAGCTGCGAGGCAGAGGCTATCGAAGGGCCAAGCGCTCATGCCAGTCGCGCAACGACCGCATCCCCCACTTCTTTCGTCCCGGCGTTTCCGCCCAGGTCCCGGGGCAGGACGCCGCCTTCGAGCGTGCGCTCTACTGCCCTCTCAATGGCGGACGCCTCTTTCTCCATCTTGAACGAATACTTGAGCATCATGGCTGCGGAGAGGATGGTGGCGAGGGGATTGGCGATGCCCTGCCCCGCGATATCCGGCGCGGAGCCGTGAGCCGGTTCGTAGAGGCCGAACACGGTGTTGCTCGCTGCATCCGCATCCGAAAGAGAAGCGCTGGGAAGCATTCCGAGCGAGCCGGTTACTTGAGCCGCTTCGTCGCTAAGGATGTCACCGAACATGTTTTCCGTGAGGATGACATCGAACTGCCCAGGGTCGCGAACCAGTTGCATCGCGCAGTTGTCCACAAGCATGAACTCGTTCTGCACGTCTGGATAGACCTCGGCGATCTCCGTGACGACTTCTCTCCAGAGCCGGCTTGTCTCTAAGACGTTCGCTTTGTCCACGGTCGTCACCTTCTTTCGGCGTTGGCGGGCGATTTCGAATCCGCGGATTGCGATTCTTCGGATCTCCATTTTCGAGTAAACACATGTGTCCACGGCAACTTCGCCGTTCTCGCGCCTTTCTCGAGGCTTGCCGAAATAAATACCTCCCGTTAGCTCGCGACAGACGACTAAATCTATGGGGCCTGATGGGCCGAATCGCACTGGCGAAGCGTGCATCAGACTGGGGAAGATCTTCGCGGGGCGCAGGTTGGCGTAGAGGTTCAGTTCCCTGCGCAGAGCCAGAAGCGCGCCGATTTCCGGCCGTTTCTCGGGGGGCTGGAGGTTATCCCACTTCGGGCCGCCGACCGCACCGAGTAAGACCGCGTGGCTCTCCAGGCAGAGCCGAAGGGTGTCGGCGGGCAATGCCTCGCCCACGGCATCAATCGCCGCTCCACCCACTAAAGATTCTTGCAACTCTAACTGGTCTGTAATGGCGGTGAGGACCTTGCACGCCTCGGCCACGACTTCGGGCCCAATTCCGTCGCCGGCAAGCACTGCAACCTTGAACATCGCGGCTATTATGCCACCTCGAGAAGGCGCTAACACCTCGGCCAAGAGATATACTTTCGGCAGGTGAGCAGATGGAGCGACGCCGTGGAACGATCGCCGCTCGTTCGCGCATTGCGCGAGCGGGTGCTGGTTTGTGATGGCGCGCTGGGCACGGAGTACCAGGCGCGCAATTTAGCGATTGACGACTTCGGCGGACACGATGGGTGCAATGAGTTCCTCTGTTTGAGTCGCCCCGACGTAGTGCGAGAGCTCCACCGCGCGTACTTCGAGGCTGGCTCGGATGTCGTCGAAACCAACACTTTTGGGGCGATCCGGTACGTCCTGGACGAGTACGGCATCGGTGACCGAATGGAGGAGATCTGCGCGGCGGCCGCACGGTTGGCCCGCGAGGCCGCTGACGCGACCTCTACCCCAGACAAACCGAGATTCGTTTTGGGAGCGCTGGGGCCGGGAACGAAACTGGTTACACTTGGGCAGGTCGCCTTCGATGAGATCGTCGAGAGTTACGCGACTGCCTTTGCTACTCTCATCCAAAACGGCGTAGACGCCCTGCTCCTCGAGACTCTCCAGGACCTGCTGCACCTGAAAGCCGCCCTCGTCGCTGCAGGAGACGCCATGGAGCGGACGGGCGTCGAGCTGCCGGTCTTGGTGCAGGTAACGATCGAGCAGACCGGAACGATGTTGCTCGGAACGGAGATCGAGGCGGCGATCCTCACAGCCTCTCTCTTTCCCTACGTTGTCGGCTTTGGTATGAACTGCGCCACCGGCCCGGAGGAGATGGCTCCGTACGTGCGGGCCATCTCGAAACACTGGGACGGTTTCGTGAGCGTTCAGCCCAATGCGGGGCTTCCCGAGGTCGTGGACGGGCGCACGGTTTACCGTCTCACGCCGACCGCTCTGGCGGAACATCAAGTGAGATTCGTCCAGGAATTTGGCACAAACCTGGTTGGAGGCTGTTGTGGAACGACTCCCGCTCACATTCGCGCTCTTGCGGAGGCGGTTCAGGCGCAGCAAGCCACACGTACCGAAGAGTTTTCGCCGCTCACGGGACTGGCATCGCTGTATCAGTACCAGCCATACGACCAGTCTCCCTCGTTCCTGATCGTGGGCGAGAGGACCAACGCCAATGGGAGCAAGCGCTTTCGCGAGCTGTTGGCGGAAGAGGACTGGCAGGGGCTGACGGAGATGGCGCGGGAGCAGGAGGCGGAAGGGGCGCACGTCTTGGACGTGTGCACTGCCTACGTCGGTCGCGACGAAGTGCGCGACATGGATCGGTTGCTCTTCGAAGTCGCTCGGCAGGTGACGATTCCGATCATGGTGGACTCGACCGACGAGCGCGTCATCGAACGTTCCCTCAAGCGTTTGCCAGGCAAGCCGATCGTCAATTCGATCAACTTCGAGGACGGGGACGCTCGGACGGAGAGGGTCCTGGGCTTCTGCAAGAGGTACGGAGCAGCCGTCGTCGGCCTGACGATTGATGAAGACGGCATGGCCAAGGATCGGGAGCGCAAGGTGGCGATCGCCGACCGGATTCTCGAGGCCACGCGCCGTTATGGGATCCCGGACGAGGATGTCTTTCTCGACACGCTGACCTTCACGCTGGGTTCCGGGGATCCCGAGTTTCGAACGGCCGCCGTGGAAACCATCGAGGCGATCCGCGAAATCAAGCGCCGCCACCCGAGGGTCAACACGCTGCTCGGGGTGAGCAACATCTCGTTCGGTTTGAAGCCTCAGGCGAGGCACATTTTGAATTCGGTGTTCCTTCACTATGCGCTCGAAGCCGGCCTCACGAGTGCGATCGTCCACGCCGGGAAGATCCTCCCTCGAAATCAGGTGCCCGACGCGTTGTGGGAGGCGGCTCGCCGCCTGGTCTTCAATGAGTGGGTGGACGACAAGGATCCGTTGGTCGAATTCATGGCCCGCTTCGAGGAAGAGGGCGCCACGATTCAAGAGTCCGCCAACTTGGAGGATCTGCCGATCGAGGAGCGCCTGAAGCGTCATATCATACAAGGTATTCGGAAAGATCTGGAACAGAACCTCGACGAGGCGCTCACCCGGTACGAGCCGTTGCAGATCATCAACGAAATTTTGCTGGACGGAATGAAGACGGTGGGCGATCTCTTCGGCGAAGGCAAAATGCAGCTGCCGTTTGTGCTCCAGAGCGCCGAGGTCATGAAAGCCGCGGTTCGCTACTTGGAACCGAAGATGGATCGCGTAGAGGGCCAAGATCGCGGTTCCATCGTTCTGGCTACCGTTTCCGGAGACGTTCACGACATTGGGAAGAACCTCGTGGACATCATCCTTTCGAACAATGGGTATCGCGTCGTGAACATTGGAATCAAGCAGCCTTTGAGCGCGATCCTGAGTGCGGCGGAAGAGCATAACGTGGACGCGATCGGCATGAGCGGTCTCTTGGTGAAGAGCACGATTGTCATGCGCGACAACCTGCTGGAGATGAACGAGCTGGGCAAACACCACTACCCCGTCCTGCTCGGCGGCGCGGCACTCACGCGTAGTTATGTAGAAGAAGATCTCCGAAAGCTGTATAAAGGCAAGGTTTGGTATGCCCAAGATGCCTTCGAGGGGCTTCGCATCATGCAGGAGATATCAGCCGGCGCGGAAGCCGAGGAGCCGGAGAAGGCGTCCGGCGCACCGGCAACGCCGCGGCCGCGCAGTCATCGGGTGCCCGCAGACATCGAAGCCTTGCTCGAGTTCGACGGAACAAAGAGCGATGTGCAGCCGGCCAAGGAGATTCCTACACCACCGTTTTGGGGTCGTAGGGTCGTCCGTGACATCTCCATCGAGGATGTGTATCCGTTCATCAACGAAGTCGCACTATTCCGTGGCCAGTGGGGCTACCGCCGACCCAAAGAGATGTCAAACCTGGAGTTCAATGAGTATCTCGCCGGCGTCGCCGCACCGGAGTTCGAGGAGTTGAAGCAGGAACTGAAGGAAGTCTTCGATCCGGTCGTTGCGTACGGGTACTTCCCTGCTCAAAGCGAAGGGAACGACCTGATCCTGTATGACCCGGAGACCCATTGTGAGGTGGAGCGGATCCGTTTTCCGCGCCAGTCGGACGGCCGCCGGCTCTGCATCGCGGACTTCTTCGCCTCGAAGGAGAGCGGGCGGATGGACGTCGCCGCTTTCCACATCGTCACCGTCGGGCCGCGTGTCACGGAGCTGGAGCGGCGGTTGTTCGACGAGGGCGAGTATCGAAAGTATCTCTTGGTTCACGGAATGGGCGTGGAGACGGCGGAGGCGCTCGCGGAGTACTGGCACAAGCGGATCCGCGAGGAACTGGGTATTGCGCACGAGGACGCCTCAGAGATCCGCTTGCTCTTCAGCACCAAGTATCGCGGCTGCCGATACTCTTTTGGCTATCCCGCTTGTCCGCGCCTCGAGGACCAGGCGGTTGTGATGCGCCTCTTGCGGCCGGAGGAGATCGGCATCACGTTGACCGAGGAGTACATGCTCGTCCCGGAGCAGAGCACGAGCGCGATCATCTGCCACCACCCGGAAGCGAAGTATTTCAATATCCGGTGAGGTAATCTGACGGCATGCGCGCCGCCGCGACCGCATTCTTCCTCCTGCTGCTGGCGTTCACCGCCTCGGCGCTTCAAGGCGACCTCAGCACGGCCAAGCAGGCCGAACGGCAGGGCCGCACGGACGAAGCGATCCGCCTGTATCGCGAATACCTGCAGTCCCATCCGGACGACTACACCGGCCAGTACAGCCTTGGCGCCCTCTTGCTGCGAAAGGGCGAATACGAGGAGGCCGTCCTCCACCTCGAACGCGCACACCGGTTGCAACCGGACCGTGCCGAGCCGAACCTCGCTCTCGCGAGCGCATATCTCTCTCTTCAGCAACCGGCCGACGCGCTCGCCGCGCTCAAGCGCGCCGAGAAGGTAGCCGGCTCGGCGGCGGAGTATTGGAGCATGCGGGCGGGAATCGAAGCGATCCTGGGCGATTCCGCCGCCGCGTCGTCGGCTCTTCGGGCGCATTCGCTGGCGCCGGCGCGATTGGACATCGCGCTCCAGGCCGCGTCGATCCTCTCCATGTTCGGCAAGCATCGAGAGGCGGCAGAACTGTATCAGAAAGCTTTTGACCTTTCTCCATCGAGCTGGGAGATCCGCGTCTCGCGAGGGCAAGAGCTGCTGGCGGCGGGAGAAGCCGAGGCGGCGCTCCAAGAGGCGGATGAGATCCTTGCTGCACAGCCCACTCAGCCCGCTGCCGCCATCCTCAAGGCGAAAGCCCTGCTTGCCCTCCAAAGACCAGAGGAAGCGTTGAACTTCCTCTCCGCCGCCCTGGAACGAGGGATCGAGGCGCCGCGTCTCGCGCCAGTTCGAGCGGAGTGCCTGGTACAGCTCAAGAGAGACGCAGAGGCTGCGCGCGTGCTGGACAAGGCGGCCCAAACCGCGCCAGCCGATCCGGAAGTGCAAGCGGCGCGAGCGAGACTGTATCTGAAGTTGGGCAATTTCGCTGAGGCCGAGCGCTCGGCGGACCAACTCTTGCGCGTCGCCCCCAAGTGGGACGAGAGCTACCTCGTCGCGCTCGAGGTAGCGAGAAGCCAAAGGAAGCAGACAGCCGAGGAAATCATATTGAGAAACTGGATCGCCTTTCTCCCGAACGATCCGAGGCCGTACAAGCCGTTGGCGGAGCGGCTTCTCGCGCGGGATTCCTGGGCTGAGGCGGGCGTTGTGCTCGACGCCTACCTTCGGATCAGGCCGACCGACGCAGACGCGTACGCTCTCATGGCGCAAGCGTTCTTGGGCGCCGGCGACGCTTCGACCCCAATCGCCCGACTGAAGACCGCGCTGAGTCAAGGCGTTGAATCGGAAGCGCTGTATCTCTATCTTGCTCTTGCGTATCGGAAGCAACAAGAAAACGGGGAGGCGATCCGAACGCTGGAAACGCTCGTCCAGAAGTATCCGAAGTCGGAGCGGGGTTGGTCGCTCTTGGCGACGATTCAGGAGCCCACCCGCCCCGAAGGCGCGCTGCAGGTGTACACGCGCATGTTGGAAGCCCTGCCGGGAAATCTCGAGGCGATCAAGGGACGCGCGCGCATGCTCGGAAGGCTGGGGAGACACGAACAGGCGGCCGAGGAGTGGATCCGGCTCGCGAAAGAACAGAAATCGCCCGGCCCCTATTACTTCGCAGCAATGGAATATAGAGAGGCCAAGAAGCCCGAGAGAGCGGACGCAATGTGGGCGGAGCTCGAACAGGCGAAGCCGGAGGACGTCGAGCTGCTTTCCGTTCATGCGCAATACCTTGCGGACGTCGAACGGGTCGACGAAGCATACGATGTTTTGAAACGCATGGCCCGAATTGCGCCGGAAAATCCGGATGTCTATCTCACGGGCGCGCGAATCCTTGTGGACCGCAACCGCCCGAAGGAAGCGATCGAGTTCCTCAAGCCAGGTAGCGGCGTACTGTACAAGAATTTCCAGTTTTTCCAGCTCTTGGCGAAAGCCAGCGCGGCAGCCAAGGACGCCGAGAGTGCGATCGCCATCACCGAAGACCTATTTCGACGGGAGTTGTACTCCGTGCCTATGATGGTGGCGTTCGTGGACGGCCAGGCGCGAAAACGGAAGCTTCCGGACGCCATTCGAGCGATTACCGAGGCGACCCAGAAGCACCCGGAAGAGATGTCCCTGTTCGTTGGCCTCGCGCGCGCCAAGGCGCTCACCGGAGATGGACGGGGAGCGCTGGAAGCCTTGGACCGAGCCGTCGAGCTCGCGCCGAGCGACGTCGAGACCCTACAGGTGTACGCACAGGCGGCTGAGGCGGAGGGGGACGCGACCCGTGCGGCTCGTGCCTTCGAGCTGCTGTCCAAAGCGCTGCCGAACGAGCCAAACTACGTGTTGAAACATGCAGGATATCTTCGAGATCTTGGCAAAAAGGCGCAAGCCATCTCCGTCTTAAGGGGCGCGCTGGAGCGGTTCCCCGGCAACGCGGAGATCTTGAAGATGCTGCAAGACCTCGGCGGCTAACCGACGACTTTCCAGATCCGCAAGAGCTGGCGCAGAAGCGGCTCGGCTTGATCGAGAGGCCATTGGGTCGCGCTGTCGGAGAGGGCGGAAGGCGGGTCCGGGTGCACCTCCATGAAAAGCGCATCAATTCCAGCTGCGACGGCAGCTCGGGCGAGAGTCGGAATCGCGTCGCGGTTTCCTCCGCTTTGGTTCCCCGCTCCACCGGGCCTCTGAGCGCTGTGCGTCGCATCGAAGCAAACGGGCCAACCGAATGACCGCATGACGGGCAGCCCCGCCATGTCCACGACCAAGGTGTGGTAGCCGAACGTCGTGCCCCGTTCCGTCAGGATTATGCCGGCGGCGCCGCCAGTTTCGAGTTTCTTCACGATGTTCTTTGTGTCTTCCGGGGCCAGGAATTGTCCTTTCTTCACGTTGACCGGCTTCTCCGTCTCGGCGCACGCGAGGAGCAGATCGGTTTGCCGACAGAGGAAGGCGGGAACTTGGAGCAGGTCTACGACCTCGGCGACGGGCGCACCTTGGTCGGGCAGGTGGACGTCGGTTGTAAGAGGCAGATCGAATTCCTGCTGGACTCGCTGGAGGATCCGAAGCCCTTCGTCCATTCCGGCTCCCCGCGGCGTTTCGAGACTGCTGCGGTTCGCCTTGTCGAAGGATGCTTTGAAGATGTATTGGACGGACAGCGTCGCGCAGATCCGTTTGAGGGTTTCCGCGACGCGCGCGCAAACGTCCCAACTCTCTGCAAGACAGGGGCCGGCGATGAGGACTGGGTGCCCCCCGCCAACCACGACATCGCGGACGCGAACGGTATTGACCGGCATACCGTACGGATTCTACGGTATCGCGCCCGTTTTGCGCAGCTCTTCGAGCCATCCCTCCGGACCGAGGAATTCGCTTTGAATATGCGTGAGCCTGCCCTCTTTGTCATAAAATCGAATGTGAGGAAGGGACTTCCAGCCGAAGTAGCGCTGGGTCATCTCTTGATAGGCGGGGTCAACGCCCGTCGAGAGGTCCATCTTGAAGGCGCGCACGTTCTTCATCGCGCGAATGACGTCCGGGTCCGTGAACGTCTTGTGCTCGATCTCCATGCAGGCAGCGCACCAGTTCGCGGTACCGTCCACGACGACAGGCTGACCGGAGCGCAGCGCCTCTTCGAAGCTCTCGATCGTAAACTTCTCCCACTGGATCCCTTCGGGCGCGGGAGAGAGGGCGTCGTACGCATAGCCGGCGCCGTACCAGATCATGAACACGATGGCAAAGGTGCGGATCAAGGCGACGATCTTGGACGTGAACGAGCGGTCGAACCAGATCAGGTAGACGGCCGAAGCCACGAAGGCGACTGCGTTGATCCACAGCGTCGCGACGTACGACACACCGCCGCCGATGCCCTGGAGCGCCGGCCCGAGGTACCGAGTTACCGCAAACAGAATAATCACAAGCCCCATGATCCGCTTCAGGGTTGTGAGCCAGTCCGCGGACTTCGGCAGCTGGGCGCCCGCCACAGCCAGGAATACATACGGCAAACCGAGTCCCAAGCCGATCGTGGTGAAGACGGAGATGCCGAGGGGGAAACTCTGCTTTTCCGCCACCACGACGGCGAGAGCGGCGATGAGCGCGGTGCCGCAGGGGGCCGCACCCACGCCCAACAGAGATCCCATGATGAAGGCGCCCACCGTGCCGGAGCGACCGCGTAGTTGCTTCTGCAAGAACATGGGCAGCCGGATCTCATACAAACCGAACATCGAGAGCGCCAACGCAAACAGAAGAGCAAACAGAGCAAGATTGAAGTATGGGCTTTGGAACATCGTTCCGAAGCCCTTTCCGACAAGAACCGAGACCGCGCCGAAGATCCCGAAACTCAGCGCAATGCCGAGCATGTACGAGACGCCGAGGGCAAACTTACCGCCCGTGCTTTCCTTTGCCTGGTTACTGAAGAAAGATAACGTGATGGGGATTAGCGGGTACACACAAGGCGTTAGGTTCAGCAAGAGGCCCGCGAGAAAACCTGCCAACAGCAGCGCCCATACCCCGCGGTCATCCTTGTCGGCGCCCTGTTGATCTAATGGAACTTCGTCCGCGCGAGATGCGGCGGGCATCGCTGAAGAGGAGCCCACCGACCCCGAGGCTTGAGCCTCTGCTTCGAGCGCAGGGTCGTTTCCGGGCGCGGCTCCGTCTTCCATGTCGAACGGGGGCTCCGTTGAATCCTCCGCGTCGAGTTGCGCGGGCGGCGCGGGTGGCTCTTGATCGGCTTGGGCGGCCGGCTTCGTCGGCTGCTGGGGCTTGGCTTCCGTCGGTTTGGTCGGAGCGGAGTTGGCGTCTTGCTTCGGATCGGACCTTGGTTCTGGCGCAGCGGCGACGTTCAGCGTCTGTTCCGCCGAGATGGTCTCGGGCGGGTAGCAGGAGAAGTCGTCGCACATCTGTACCTGAACATTGACCTTAACCTTCCACTCCCCTTTTGCGCTCTCCGGCAGGCGAATCTTCACAGGGATCCGGACCGCCCCCTCGTAGACGGCGAGCGGCTGATCGCTGAATCCGAACTTCTTCCTGACGCCCTTCGGGTAGCGGGCGCTTACCAGTTCCCCGCCTTCCGCGACGGAAACGACGACGGGCAGGAAACCTTCTTCGCTGGGAGGGTTCTGGTTGGCATGGAACCCCGCCGGAATGGAGACCGTAACGGTGCCGGAGACCTCTTGGCCGGGCTTTGCCTGTGCGGCATCCAGTTTCAACGACACCTTCGCGGACTCCGCGAAGGCTGCGATAGAAAGGATAAGAATCAGGCAGAGGAAAACGGTTCGCTGCGCGAGCGAGGTCATATCTCTTCTAACCGCAATTCGGGCGCCCAAGTTCCCTCGCGTCACGCGCTCACCTCCACGACCCGGCCGCTCTCAGCGCTCTTGCGGGCCGCCTCCAGGATTGCGATCGAAGTTCTCACCTCTTCCGGTTTGATGGACAGATCCTCGCCGTGCAGCAGGTGATCGCGGAGGGCGCGGTATGGAGCGGCCCAATCGCTTTTTGGCGCATCGAGGTGCAATTCGCTGTCCATGCCTTCGAAGGAGCCCCGGAGGACAGCCGTGTTCCAGTCGGGCATCTGGAGGGCAGCCTTCTCGCCCCGGATCAGCCATCGCGGACGCGTCATATGGCTGACGCATCCGACGTCCATCTGTGCGACGATGTCATCGGTGAACTGGATCACAACGGTACATTGTGTCTCGACGTCAATGCCGTCGTGGCCGCCGAAGTGTGCGGTAGCGAACACTCGCGTCGGTTTTCGGGGCTTCATAAGCTGCACCAACTGATCGGAGAGGTGCGCGCCCCAATCGTAGAGCATCCCGCCGCCGTGTTTCGCCTGCCCTCGCCATCCGCTTGGGAACCAATGGCCGTTGACGCTCGACTCAACTTGGAACACCGTTCCCAGGAGTCCGCGCTCCCAAACTTCGCGAACGAGCAGATAGTCGCCATCCCACCGGCGGTTTTGGTAGACGGTCAGCGTTGTTCCGGCGGCGCGGGCAGCCTCAATCATTGCGTCGGCTTCGGCGACATTCAGGCACATCACTTTTTCCGTCATGACGTGCTTGCCCGCTTGGCTCGCCTGGATGCTCAAGGGGGCGTGCGTGTCGTGGGGCGTGACGAGAACGACGAGATCTACGGCGTCGTCTTCGAGAAGCTCTTCGTAAGAGTCGTACACTCGCGCCCCTGGCTGCTCAGACCTCGCCGCTTCGCGCCGCTCTTCGGAGAGATCGTAGACGGCGCGAAGTTCGAGCCCCTCCGTCGCATGGACCAGGTCCGCATGGTGTTTTCCCATCTGAAACTGGGCGCCATATCCGACAATTCCAACGCCGATTGCCATGGCGCTGGTGTCTACCCGATGCGCGTCCAGGGCCGAGGCTGTCGGGTAGCCTCCGCGGCGTGTCGAAGCCGATTCCGGAGAGCAAGTTTCTGGTCAAGAAGGCGCCGATCCGGCAGTTTCCATTCATTCGCCCGATCGTGGAGTTCACGCGCCTCGAGGCTTCGTCCGGCATCGTTCTGATTGTTGTCACGACGGTTGCGCTCATCTGGGCGAACTCTGCCTATTCGGAGGCCTATTTCCACTTATGGGAGACGACGGTTAGCCTCGGATTCGGGGACCAGGCCCTCACGCTCAGCCTCCATCACCTCATCACCGACGGCCTCATGGCGATCTTCTTCCTGCTCGTGGGCTTGGAAATCAAGCGGGAATTCGTCATGGGCGAGCTATCGAGTCTTAAGCAAGCCACCCTGCCGTTAATGGCGGCCCTAGGGGGCATGGTATTCCCTGCTGTTATTTATTTGCTCTTCAACAAGGGGCTACCGACGGAGTCGGGTTGGGGCGTGCCGGTCGCGACGGACATCGCGTTCACGCTGGGCGTGATCACGCTGTTGGGCAACCGAGTGCCGTTCAGCCTGAAAGTGTTCTTGACGGCGTTCGCCATCGCGGACGACATCGGCGCTGTGCTGATTATTGCGCTCTTTTACAGTCACGATTTGAACTTGCACGCGCTCTCAGCAGTCGGCGTTCTATGTGTGGTCCTGGCCGCTCTCAATATCGGCGGTGTGCGGCATATCGTCGTCTATCTGCTTGTCGGCGCCTTCCTGTGGTACGCCATGCTGCGCTCGGGAGTGCACGCTACCGTCGCCGGCATCCTTCTCGCCATGTTCATCCCGATGAAGTTCCGGATGAACACCAAAGAGTTCTTGGAGCATGTTCAGAAGCAGTTGAAGAAAATCGAGCGCGAAAACCCAGCTGAGGATGCGGTCGTGACGGAAAAGAGGCATTACCTCCTTCGGGAGATCGAGACTTCTTGCGAGCGGGCGAGCATGCCGCTCGTACGGCTGGAGCATTCGTTGCACCCGTGGGTGTCGTACTGCATCATGCCGATCTTCGCGTTGGCGAACGCGGGCGTTGCGATCTCCGGTTTCGACGCTAGCGTCTTCAGCCACCCGGTCTATCTTGGCGTCACGCTCGGATTGTTCCTGGGCAAAGCCGTCGGCATCACCCTCTTCTCGTTTGTGGCGGTCAAGCTTCGGTTTGCGGAGCTTCCGCGCAACTGCTCTTGGCATCAACTGGCCGGGGCGGCGATCCTTGGCGGTATCGGGTTTACAATGGCGCTTTTCATCGCCAATCTTGGGCTCGAGGCGCACCAGCTGGCGGAGGCGAAAGCTGGGATTCTTTCTGCGAGCCTGCTTTCCGCGGTCGTGGGTCTGACCTATCTCTCCCGAGTCTCACGGGCGGCGGCGCCAGAGCCCGAGGTGGAAGAGGGCTAAACCCCTTGCGCTGGGGAGGTTGGATTGGGTAAAGTTTGGATTGAGCCTCAGCGCAGGTCGCCGTTGTACGGAGACGCCGTCGAGGCGGTTGCGTAGAGCGGCAATCTGCTGAGGCTCAAAAATCTAAGAAAACCAAACAAAAGGGGCTTTTGGAAGCAGTATGCCGCTACCTGAGGAAGTCAAGAAGCAAGTCATTGAGAAGTACCGGACGTCCGAGAAGGACACCGGTTCTGTTGAGTTGCAGATTGCTCTGCTCACAGAACGAATCCGTCAGATCACGGACCACTTGCGGAAGAACAAGAAGGACTTCCACTCCAGGCTCGGCCTCCTCAAGCTGGTCGGCAAGCGCCGACGGCTGGAACGCTACTTGCGAGAGCGTGACATTGAGCGATATCGAGCCCTGATCCAAGAACTCGGCATACGAGAACAAAAGCCTCAATAAGGAGGCAGAATGATCGAAACCATCAGTTTCGAAATCGGGGGCAAAGAGCTCTCGATTGAAACCGGCCGTGTTGCCAAGCAGGCGAACGGCGCCGTTCTTCTCGGAATGGGAGAGACCGTAGTGCTCGGCACTGCGACCATGAGCAAGACTCCCCGAGAAGGGCTCGACTTCTTCCCGCTCACGTGCGACTACGAAGAGCGGAAATACGCGGTGGGGAAGATTCCCGGAGGCTTTATCAAGCGCGGAGGACGCCCGTCCGAAAAGGCGATTCTCACCAGCCGTCTCATTGACCGGCCCGTGCGACCCCTCTTCCCCGACGGGATGAGACACGACGTACAGTGTGTCGCCATGCCCCTTGCGATGTCGCAAGAGGATCCCTCGGACGTTCTGGCGATCAACGCCGTCTCGGCGGCACTCGCGCTCAGCGACATCCCTTGGGATGGTCCCATCGGAGCCGTGCGCGTCGGCATGGTGGACGACGAGTTCGTCCTCTTCCCGAGCGTGCAACAGATCCTGGACGGCAAATTGGACCTCGTGCTTGCCGGAACGAAAGACCACATCATCATGGTGGAAGCGGGCGCCTCGGAGGTTCCCGAAGAGACGATGCTCGAGGCGATGCGATGGGGTCACGACTTCATCAAAGTCATCGCCGAGAAGATCGAGGAGTTCGCCAAGGCACACGGGAAGCCCAAGGCCGAGGTGCCGCTGTCCGTGGTGGACCCCGAGGTCATGGAGGTTGTCAACCGGGAGTATGCGGCCGTGGTCGAGCAAACGCTCGTCAACCCGGACAAGCAGGCCCGAGAGGAAGCGCTCCAAGCGCTCATTGATGACGCGTTCACCAAGCTCTCGACAACGACGTTCGCGGCGGACGAAACCAAGCACAAAGACATCCTGCTCGCGATGGACAAGCTGATCAAGAAGACCGTCCGATCGCTCATCGTGCACAAGCAGCTTCGTCCAGACGGTCGAGGTACGCGCGACATTCGCGAGATTCGCTGCGAACCCGGTCTGCTCCCGAAGGTGCATGGTTCCGGTCTCTTCACTCGCGGCCAAACGCAGGTGATGACGGTAATCACGCTGGGCGCTCCGGGCGATGCACAGATCATTGACGGATTGGAGGAAGTGCCCGACAAGCGGTACATGCACTTCTACAACTTCCCGCCCTACTCGGTGGGCGAAACCAGGCCGATGCGAGGCCCAGGGCGCCGAGAAATCGGTCACGGCGCGCTGGCGGAACGAGCTCTGCTTGCCGTCCTGCCCTCGGAAGAGGAATTCCCCTACACCATGCTCCTCATGAGCGAGGTGCTCGAGTCGAATGGCTCGACGAGCATGGCGAGCGTTTGCGGCTCCACGCTGGCCCTGATGGACTGTGGCGTACCGATCAAGGCGCCCGTTGCCGGAATCGCCATGGGGCTGATCAGCGAAGACGGGAAGTTCACCGTCCTCACCGACATCCAAGGGATGGAGGACTTCTGCGGCGACATGGACTTCAAAGTCGCCGGCACGAGGACGGGAATCACCGCCCTGCAGCTCGACACCAAGATTGGAGGTATTCCGGACGAGGTGTTGAAGGCAGCGCTGGAACAGGCGCGCGAGGCCAGGCTGTTTATTCTCGACAAGATCGAGGAAGCGTTCCCCGAGCCGCGACGCGAGCTCAACCCGAACGCGCCGCGGATCAACGTCATCCACATTGACCCGACACGCGCGGGCGAACTGATCGGCCCAGGCGGTCGCATCGTCAAGCGGATCCAGCAAGAAACGGGATGCGAGATTGACATCCAGGACGACGGAAGCGTCTTCATCCTTGCGACGGATCAAGCCAGCGCCGAACAGGCGATGAAGATGATCAACGGTCTGATGGCAAAGCCCGAAATCGGCGACGAGTACGAGGGTGTCGTTACACGCCTCTTCGGCCGAGGCGCAATGGTCGAGTACCTGCCAGGGAAAGAGGGCATGGTGCCGAACGAGCAGCTCTCGCCGAAGCGGATCCGCCATCCGGAAGAGGTCGTCAAGCCCGGCGACACGATTCGCGTTCGCATCCATGAGATTGACGCGATGGGTCGGGTGAACTTGACGGCTCTCGGCCTGGCTCAGACCCTCGCAGGGATGGAAGATAACGAGGGAACGGAACCGCCCGCAGCGCGACCGAGGCAGTCTCGAGGACGAGACGACCGAGGCGGCGGACGCGACCGACGGGACGACCGTCGAGGCGGAGCGCGCGGACGGGGACGAAACGGCGGAGACCGCGACCGCGAGGACCGCGGACGCAGGCGCCGCGAGTCCGAGGATCGTCCGCGTAGGCAAGAGCCTCGCGAGCCGGAGTTGGAACCGCGCGAAGGGAGCGGCCTGCCTCAAGGCGAGTCGTCCGATACGCCGACGGCTCGATTCCGGCCGAAGCGTTAACTTCGAAGGCTGAATCTACGAGAGGCCCGGTCTGGCGACCGGGCCTCTTACTATCACCGAATCATTTCGCTACCCAATGTGCTACCAGGCGGACAAGGAGGCGGAGCGTCCATGTACCCAGGAAGAAGGCCAGGGTGAGCACCGCCACGAGAGCCACTACCCCTACGATTTCCGCACTGTGAAGCTGCATCCAGACTGACAAAGGCGCGCTCCTCACCTCGGGTGGAGGAGGTTCTCTCCATCCCTGCCAGAACGTTGGATCCGTGTCCGGGTGCCTTCCCTGCTGAAGTCTTGCCATCATGAAGGCGGTTCGCTTGGCCTGGTACTCTTCCGCCTCTTCGCGCAGGCGCTTGTATTCGCGCGCGGCGTGGTCGAGAACGCTTCGGTATTGGACGGCCGGCTGTAGGAGGTCCTTGTTCTCCCAAGTTGCGGGCTTTAGGGGCCGCTTCCCTTCTCGCTTCAACTCTGCAATCCTGAGGTCGGCAGTGTAGGCCAGCGTAGCATGCCTGTGTCCGAGGGCTCGGCTCAACGCTTCGAACACGTCCACACTCTCCCAAGCATTGCCCAAGACGATCAAACCGGTTAGGCCCTCGATCTTCTTGTCGGTCTCGATGTCCTGTTCCGCCGCTCGCCTCTCGATCCATACTCCGAGCGTCTGCTCTTCCTCGGAGCTTAAGAGCCACTCGATCGCCCAGAGCTGGAAGATTTCCCGACCAAAGTGGGCGTCGGGGTTGATCTCGATCGCTTTGGCGATCGCCCGTCGGGCGTGTTCCAGGTCCTGCAATCTCGTTCGATCCGCACCGTTTCGGATCCAGCGGTGAGCATAGAACGTCCCGATGTTTGCGTAATAGCGGTAGAGCGCCTCGTTCTTTTGGGCCGAAGAGTCCGGCACACGATCCAGGACCTGCTTTTTCTTGAGCATCCAGGCGATCGCCTCGTCGCTTCTTCCGATGCGGTCGCAGGCGACACCAATGTCATCATACAAATCCAAGCGGTCGGGGGCGCTCGCGAGTTCTCCCTTCACGCGCTCGATTCTCATTTCATAGTAGAGCGGAGGATTTCTCGGAAAGCGGCCGACGATGGCAAGGAGGTATCGGGCAAACCCTTGGCCTCTACGTCCAGCGTGTCGCGGTCCCACATGCAAGCGCACGCGGCGGACCAACTCAAGAGCAGAGCCAGAATGACACCCTGCCTCACACATTTAGTATATCCTGAGATTCCCGCCCCGCCACTCAACGGAGGTCGAGTTCCTGTCGCACTTGGTCCATGTCCAGACCCTGCGGGTCCGTCTTTCGACCCGGCGGCATGGCGATCTCGGCGTGGGTGACGATATAGCGGATCGGGTGGCGTGAGCGGATTTGGCGGATGAGCGCTATCAATGCGGAGAGCTGGGTCTCCGGATAGGGGTCCAAGCCGTCGTTCCGGTTGACGAGTTCGATGCCGATGGAAAAGTCGTTAACGCCTTCTCGGCCGTCCGGCATACGGCTCTGTCCGGCATGCCAGGCGCGGCGCTCTTCCTGCACGTGGCGGTACACGGTCCCATCCCGGTCAATCGTATAGTGGCTGGCTACGCGGCTACCGGGGTTGGAGAAATGGGCCACGACCTCGTCTGCAGAGTCGAGGACGGTCGCGTGCAGCACGATCGTGTCCACGACGCACCCGTCGGGTCGGGAGTCATGATTCGGCGAGGGGGCCTCGATCATCCTGTTATTTCGAATAGGATTCCTGCGATTTCGGTCAGGGAATAGGGACATTGTGTCCGTTTTTGCCCGTGCAAACTTCCAACAACCCTACAGGATTCGGCCGAATCATCCGATTCTTTTACCGGGATGACTGATCCCGGAGGACTTACTGGATGTACGAATCCTATTGGGGCCTGACAGAGCCGCCTTTCAGCCTAACGCCCGACCCGAAGTTTCTGTACCTGAGTCGTGCTCACGAAGACGCGTTGATGATGCTGCACTACGCCATCACGCGGAACAAGGGAGCGGCGATGCTGTGCGGAGACATCGGATTGGGCAAGACGACCATCAGCCGAAAGTTGCTCGAGTATCTCGATCCGATCAACCATAGCGTCGTGCTGATCGTGAACCCGATTCTAACGCCCGTTCAGATGATGCATGAGATCCTCTCGCAGCTGGGCGCGACGACGACCGCGCGGAACCGGCAAGTGCTGGTCCAGCAGCTGCATGACGTTCTCATCCAACACTATGAGCGCGGGAAGAGGGTCGTCGTCCTGATTGACGAGGCTCACTTGATCAAGTCGGCGGCGACGTTCGAGGAGCTGCGGCTGTTGCTGAACTGCCAGATGAACGATTCATTCCTGATGAATCTGATTCTGCTTGGGCAGTTGGAGCTGAAGCCGAAGATTGAGAAGGTTCCGGCACTGCATCAGCGCATCGCGGTGCGATACGTTCTCAAACCTCTCAGCGTGGCGGAGACGGGCGAGATGATCGAACATCGGCTCCGAACAGCCGGATATTCGGGTGAGAAAAGCCCCTTCACGCCGGATGCGATTTTCGAGATTCACAAGTACTCAGGCGGCGCCCCTCGCTTGATCAGTCAGGCGGCGGACAACGCCCTCTTGGTTGGCGCGATGCAGAAGCTGAAGCACATTGATGGCTTTACGATGCACAGCGTCATCCAGGACCTCGTCGGAAACGAAGAAGAGGAGGCAGCGTAGATGCATCTGATTGACGCAATCCGAATGGCGGCCCAACAGAACCAACCGGCTGCCACTCCTCAAGAACCGAAATCGGAGGCAGTCGTGGATACGACCCAAGCCTCTCAACCGGAGGTAGTGATGGAAACCGCTCATCAGCAGACTCAGGCCGCGACGCCGACCTCGCAACCGACGACGCAGGCCCCCGAGCCCGTCAATCCGGCGGTCGTCGGTGGGGCTGGAAGTGTCGTGCGGCTGGAGCTCTTCTTGAGCCCCGAACAGATGCACCAACTGTTGCGTGGCATCCTGCAGGGAGCCCACTCGGTGATGACGTTGCGCGAAGCGTCGCAGTTCCTCCGAATCAAACACGAAACACTGATCCGCATGGCAGAGGAAGGACAGATCCCGGCGTTCCTCGTGGACGGCCGATGGAAGTTCCCGCGCCAGGCGGTGGAGGAATGGGTGACGCTTCAGACAGTCGCCCGCCGCCGCAACTCGCAGGAGGAAGACGAAGATGTCGCTTAGCCTTTTCCGATCTGATCGTTTTGTCGGCATTGATATCGGTCATTCGAGCCTGGCCGTCGCTCAAGTCGAACAGTCTGGCGGCACGTTCCGTGTGCTTCATTTGGGTCGTGCGCCTGTTCCTGAAGACACCGTGGCGGACGGCGTCGTGGTGGATCCGGACGCGCTCGGTTACGCGATCCGGGACCTGCTTCGCGCGAGCGGAATCTCCGCGACGATGGCAAACATCGCTGTGGCGGGTCCAGCCGTGGTCGTGCGGACGGTGAAGATGCCGACGATGTCGGAGGACGCCCTTCGGAAGTCCATCCGGTTCGAGGCTGGTCGCTACGTACCGAGTTCGGTCGAAGAGAGCTACATTGATTTTGAAATCGTGAGTCACGACGAAGAAGGTCAGATGTCGGTCCTGATCGTCGCGGCTCCGCGCGACATGGTGGAGAGCAAGGTCCGCGCCATCCAGGCCGCAGGTCTCGATGTGGAGAGCGTCGAGGTGGAGGCGTTCGCTCAGTTTCGCGCCCTTGTGGAGGCGGACGATCTGAGCGACTTCGAGAGCCATGTGGTGGCCCTGGTGGACGTCGGCGGCCAATCCACGGAGGTCACGGTCGTCCAGCACGGCACGTTCGCGCTGACTCGTTCGATCCCGATTGGCGGCGATGCGATGACGGAAGCGCTGGCGAGCTACTTCAAGATGTCGCCGGAAGAGGCGGAAGCCGGCAAACGATCCCTGGACCTGACGGGCCTGATTCAACAAGGCCCGCAAGAGAACCCGCCTCTCCGCGTCGTTCAGCCGATCGTAGATGAACTGGTAAGGGAGATCCGGCGCTCGTTGAACTACTACCAGTCGCAACAGACGGAAGCCGGTCAGCCGTCGCAGGTTACGCACCTGATGTTCTCCGGCGGTGGTGCGCATCTCACAGGATTTCCGGAATACGTGAGTCACAAGCTGAACATGACCGGCGTGGTTCCAAACCTGTTTGAGAACCCGCGGTTCGTGTTCGCCGGCGCCGAGCCCCCGGCGGACGGCTCGGCCTACAGTGTTGCGATCGGGCTTGCGATGCGCCGAGCCGGTAAGGCGGTGCTCGCGGCCTAAGCGGAGGAAAGAGACATGCCAACGATCAATCTCATTCACGAACAACGAGAAGCCTATCGGCGGAAGCTCAAGGCCTCTCGCGCATGGTTCCTCGCATTCCTGGGCACAACGGCGGTCACCGGCGGCGCCACTGCCTTCCTGCTGATCGGCGGTATGGCCCTGACGGGAGAAGCGAATCGCCTGCAAGCGAAAGCCCAGGAGTTGGAGCCGATCCGCCAGGAGATCGCGAAGAACGAGGAAGCATTCGCCAAGTTGCGGCCCCGCCTCGCAACCCTGAACGAGGCGCGCACGGAGACCGAGAAATGGGGTCGCATCCTCGAACACATGAGTTACGTAATGCCGACGAACACCTGGCTCACCGGCGTCCGCTCGACACCCAACACCGAAGAGGACGCGCCGATTGAGGTCTCTCTCACGGGAATGAGCAATGAGCAGGAGACGGTCGGCGAATTCATGCTTCGACTTCAGGCGCTGACGGACCTAACGAACATCCGCCTGCGCTACTCCGAGGAAAAGAAAACGCAGTTCGGAGACGGGCTCGAGTTTCAGATCGTGTGCGATGTCCCAACGGCATCGGCGAAGAGCTCGTCCAAGGAGGCAAACGATGAAAGTAAGCGGTCCTAACCCGACCCTCTACGCCATGCTGTTCGGTTTCTCGCTGCTTGCCGGCAGCGGCGCCGCATATTGGCAGTACTCCAACTTCGCCTATCGATCGCAGAAGGTCCAAGCGCTTCGCAAGGAGCTGGAATCTACCGAGACTCTGCAGCAGGAGGCGAAGCAGAGCGAGGCGCGCCTGCTCCAGGCACAGCAAGAGATCGAGCACCTCGAAACGTCCGTTACGACCGTCGAGTACATCCCGACGCTCTTGAAGGATCTTCAGCGCACGGCGGAGTCCTGCAACCTGAAGGTGACGGCCGTCCGTCCCGCTCCACCGATCCAGAAGAAGTCGAAGAAGGGCGACGAGGAGAAGAAGACTCGCAAGCCGTACGAGGAGATTGACGTCGAGGTGAAGACGCTCGGGTCGTTCGAGAACACGATGGTCTTTCTCCGAAAGCTGGAGGACTTCCCGAAGATCGTGTCGGTGCGTTACGTGAGCGTGGACCCGAAAGTAGACGGGCGAACGAGGGCTCTCGAAGGGATCGAGACGACCTTCAGCGTTCGCGTGTATGCCTTCTCCGCTCTGCCACAAAGCGCGCAGGCGAATGAGAAGTCCGAGCCTACACAGATCAATCTCAGTCCGCAATCCCGCGGTTTGAACCAAGACATGGAGGGTGGACAGTAATGGCAGAAGAGAAGAAGAAAGTCGCAATCTTGGGCGTTCTCTTTGTGGGACTTCTGGCTGTCGGCGCGTACCAGTTCGTTGGAAGCGGCCCAGCCGAGAAGAAGCCTGCAAAGAAGGAGGCCGAGGCGAAGCCGTCCGAGAACGCTCGTGCCGAGCAAGCCCCGGCTGACAACGAGGACCCGATGAAGAACTACTACGCTCTCGGGCTCTCGCCGAAGAACCCATTCCAGCCGGCCGCCTTGCCGAACACGAGTCAGAACTCGGAGCCGGAGTCGAACAATCGGATCATCCACGCTCCGCAGGAGCCGAAACCTCAGCCGAAGGTCTCGACTCCGTACTCGAATCAGGTTCCGCCCTGGAATCCTACGATTCCGGGTGTGAGCGCAGACGGTCAGGGCACTGCGACGGTAGTGCCGACCCATGAGTTTTCCTACGTCCTCATCGGCATCGTGGAAGGGCCCAGCCCCGTCGCCGTCTTCAAGGCGGACGACGGTTCCCAGAAAATGGTGCGTGTTGGGGAGTACGTAGGTCAGGACACCAAGGTCGTTCGAATCGAGGGCGGCTCTGTTGTCCTCAAAAGTAACGGAAAAATCATCACCCGCAGGGTGGGAGGTAATCAATCGTGAAGAAAGTTCATCTGCGTGTTTTCACAACGTTCTTGATCGCGCTGATGGCGTCGCTCGCGCTTGCGTCGGGCAAGATTACTGCCTTTGACGCAAAGCCGAACGGCAAGGGAGCGATCCTGACGGTAACCGGAACGGATCTCGCCAAGCCGAAGATGCAGACGGCCAATTCGGGCACGGTCGCAATCTTCGAGTTCAACGCCGTACTGACGACCAAGGCGACCTACAAGCGCTTGAATACGGCTCAAGCGACGTACGCAAAGATTGCGCAATTCACAGCCAATCCGCCCGTCACTCGCGTCGTTGCCAAGATCTCTCCGACGGCGACGATCACGACGGAAAAGACGGATTCCGGCTGGATCATCGCGATCGGCGTCAACGCCAAAGGTGAGAACCTCATCGGCGACGCGACGCAAGCGGATAAGGAGGCGTTCCGCCGCGCTCAAGAGCTTCTCAAGCAGGGCGCAAGCGCCAGCACGGCGAACGCGACTGCAACCGAAGAGAAACCGGCGGTCCTCGACCTGATCGAGAAAGCCAAGGAAGCGGACCAGAAGGCCTTCGAGATCGCCGTCAAGGCGCTCAAGAGTTCGGCGACGGCCGCAGCCGAGCCGACGGCGCCGCAGGTCGAGGCGACGACGGTTGCGAGCGAAATCAAGACCCAGCAACCGCCTTGGCACGACAGCGCACCGAAGGTTACGGAGCCATCGGACAGCGGCCCGACCAAGGTGTCGGCCGAGTTCAATCCGGGAGCGCAGCGACGCGTTTCCCTGGACTTCGTGGACACTCAAGTCGTCATCGTGCTGAAGGCGCTCGCGGAGCAATCCGGGGCGAACATCGTGACGGCCCCGTCGGTTCAGGGCTCCGTCTCCGTTACCCTGAAGAACGTAACCGTTCAAGAGGCGCTGGATTTGATCACGAAGCTCGCCGGCGTGCGCTACGCATTCGTGAACGGCACGTACTTGATCGGCCCGCCTGATTTCATGCGCACGATGATGATGCAGGAGTCGACTTCGGGTCCGAAGGGAACGGTCATGCGCATCGTGCCACTCGCAAGCCGAAAAGCTGGCGAGATCAAGCGCGCGATCACGCAAGCGATGACCATGGACGTCTTGAACGAGACGATCCAGATCATCAACCCGGCTGGAACGACGCAGCCTGCCGCACCCGCCGCACCGCAAAACGGTGAGAACGGCGCGCCAGCGAGCAGCCAGGCGCCCGCCATGGAGGGCGATGCAGACTACTTGATCGTCATCGGCGAGGCTTCGCGCGTGAGTCAGGCCATTCTGCTGATTTCCCAGCTCGACGAGGGGCTGGCGAAGATGCACGGGATCGAGCAGTCGGGTGCAGACGCTCTGCGTCCCGTCTCGAAGGCCTATCATGTTCGCGGCGGCAACGCCGTGGAGTTGGCGGCGGCTGTTGAGAAGTTTGCGACCGGAGTGTCCGTCGTCGCCACGCCTGCCACGAGCCGCGCCGGGCAGTCTCTCGTGATCACCGGCCGACCTGCCGACGTGGATCGCGTGCTGGAGGTTCTGGCACAGATTGACGACGTGACGGTAGGCGGGGAGTGGACGGTCGAACTCTACGACGTGAAGCACGCGGATCCCCGCGCGCTCCAGCAGCAGATCGAAGAAACGTTCCAAACGGTTCGCGTCGCGATCGGGCCGCAAGGCGCGACCGGGCGCAGCTTCACGCCCGCCAGCGCAGCGCCTGGAACGCAGGGCGGCGGCAGCGGTCCTCTTGGAGGCGCAGGCAATCAGGGCTCCGCGGGCGTTGCGACCAGCGCCGGGTTCAAAGCCTCTCCGCAGTACGGCGAGGACGAGATGCGCGCTGTCCCCATGACCCTCGTGTTGAGCGGTCCGCGCGGCGACGTGCAAGCGGCTCTCGAGATGCTCGCCAAGCTGGATCGGAAGACTCCCGAGATCGTTCTCGAGGCGCGCGTCGTGGACGCAAACAAAGAGGACCTTCTGAAGCTCGGCATTGACTGGAGTGCGGTCACCGGCTCGGCGGTGAAGATTATCAACCTGAACTACGGCCAGCCGGCAGGCGCGGACGGTAGCCCGTTCAGCGATATCACGGGACGCTTCGCCGGCCCCGGTTGGCTTGCCACCGGTGTCGCGAACCTGGACAAGCTGATCTCGCGCGACAAGATCCTTGCTCGCCCCAACGTTCGGGCGATGGACGGACGCGAGGCGGTGGTCTTCATGGGCGACATCGTTCGCTACATCAAGTCCATCCAGGCGACGCAGAACGGCATCACGGTCGAGGTCGGCGAGGAAGAGGTCGGCGTCAAGCTGAACGTTCTTCCGCGCATCACGCGGGACGGTCTGATCATCATGGACGTCCAGCCGACGCTGAGCTTCATCAAGGAGTTCCTCGAAGTGCCAGGCGGCGGCCAGATCCCGACGACGAGCATTCGGACCGCTCGGAGCACGCTCACCATGAAGAGCGGCGACACGATCGCCATCGGCGGTCTTATCTCGAACGAGGATCGCAAGAGCCTGACCGGGTTCCCGATTCTGATGGACATCCCGATCATCGGCCAGTTCTTCCGCCGAGAGACCAACAGCACGGTTCGCCGCGAGATCGTCATCTTCCTTTCGGCCCGCATCGTCGAGGACCAAGAGGGCGCGGAAGCGCAGGATGGCGGCCAACCGGCAGCCGCTCCGAAGTCTTCCGGCGGGTAGCCACGGAAGAAGAAACCGACCACCCTACCGCCTCGCCCTTCGCAGCAAGGGCGAGGCGGCTTCTCTTCCCCGTTCGCCCAGCAACCTTGCCAGGGTGACCACTGGACCCTCATGGAAAGACCTAACGGGACGACCCAGCCCAGCGGGCGGGGTGGAAGGACGGCATGATCAACGGCGAAGTTTTCGTCCAGGAAGGGCTCATCACCAAGGAGCAACTGGACCAGGCGCTTGCCAAACAGAAGGAGCTCGGCGGAAACGAGCCCATCGGCAACGTGCTGGTCTCGATGGGCTACATCTCCGAACGGGATCGAGTCCGCTGCATGGGCCGGGTTTGGGGCGTCGAATTCATTGACCTCACCGAGCATCCGCCGGAACCGGGGGTCGTGCAGAAGATCTCTGCCACTTTCGCCAAGAAGTTCAAGGTACTGCCCGTCAAGACCGTAGAGGGGCGCCTGCTCGTCGCCATGGCGAACCCCCTGGACATCTTCGTCATTGACGAACTGAGGCTTCTCGTCGGGATGGACGTCGAACCGCTCATCACCGTCGAAGAGGAGCTCATGGATACGATCTCCGTCGCGTACGCGAACGATGGAAGCGTGAGCGATGCGCTCAAAGGCGTCATCGAGGACTTCGACGGCGACATCGAAATCGCCGCCACGTCCGACGATGACGACCTCTCCGCCGACGAGCTTCGCAACCTTGGCGAAGAGGCGCCAATCGTCCGCCTCGCGAACCTCATCATTAACCAGGCGATTGCCGACGGCGCGAGCGACATTCACATCGAACCGCGCCGCGCGGACGTAAAAGTCCGAATTCGAATGGATGGCGTCATGCACGAAATGATGACGCTTCCCAAGAAGGTGCAGGCGCCTTTGATCAGCCGCTTCAAGATCATGTCCGAGATGGACATCGCAGAGAAGCGCGTTCCGCAAGACAACCGAATTGCCGCGGTCGTCGGCGGAAAGCCCTACGACTTCCGCGTGAGCACCCTGCCCACGGTGCACGGCGAAAAGGTCGTCATGCGCGTGCTCGACCGCGGCAGCGTGAACATCGGGCTGAGCAAACTAGGCTTCCTGCCCGACACGCTCGCCAGCCTGGAGGACGTGATTCAACGCACGTTCGGCATCATCTTGATCACAGGCCCGACCGGTTCCGGAAAGTCCACCACTCTGTACTCGATCCTCAATAAAATCAACAATGGGGACACCAATATCATCACCATCGAGGACCCGGTCGAGTACGAGCTGGAGGGCATCAACCAGTGCAATGTGAATGTAAAGGCGGGCATGACGTTCGCGGCGGGCCTTCGTGCCATGTTGCGTCAAGACCCGGACGTCATCATGGTGGGCGAGATGCGGGACACGGAGACGGCGACGATCGCGATGGAGGCCGCCCTCACGGGCCACCTCGTTCTCAGCACGTTGCACACGAACGACGCCTCGAGCGCTCCCACGCGCCTCATTGACATGGGCGTCGAGCCTTTCCTCATCGCAAGCTCGATCATCGGCGTGCTCGCCCAACGGCTGGTGCGAACGGTTTGTCCCAAGTGCAAAGAGGAGTATGAGGCGACGCGGGAAGCGCTCCTTCGGTATGGCTTCCCCGTTCCCGAAGAAGTCGGCTCCGAAACGGGCGGCATGATCCACATCTTCCGCGCGGGAGCGTGCGACGCTTGTAGAAAGACGGGATACAAGGGGCGCACTGGCGTCCATGAGCTGCTGCGCGTCTCGGATCCGATTCGTGACGAAATCCTTCGCAAGAGCGCAGCGCACACGATCCGCCAGATCGCGGTTTCGGAGGGGATGCGAACACTTCAGGAAGATGCGGTCCAGAAGATTCTTCTGGGGCAAACCACCGTGGACGAAGTCTTGAGGGTGATTTACTCGGGGTAGGAGCGATGGCAGCAGTACCGAATCAAGAAGGACACGGAAGGCTGGAGGAGATCCTCAAGGGGGTAGGGGATCTTGCGGCGCTGCCACAGGTCGTCTACAAGATCGTCGAGTTGACCGGCAGCACGATGACCGCCGCGCAGGAGATCGAGCGCGTGATCTCCGTGGATCCGGGATTCAGCACGAAGATCCTGATGCTGGCGAACAGCGCGTACTATGCCCTGCCCCGGAAACTGACCTCGATCTCCGAGGCGGTTACCATGCTCGGGTTCCGCACGGTGCGACAGCTTGCGATGACCATCGGAGTCTTCGAGATGTTCATCGGAAAGAACGACGCGAGCAGTTTGCGTCGGCGAACCTGGTGGCGGCACAGCGTAGATACGGCCCTGTGCGCCCAGGCTCTCGCCAAGCTCACAGGCGCCCTCGCGCCCGACGAAGCCTACACCTGTGGGCTGCTGCACGACATCGGCAAGCCGCTCCTCGATCGCTACGCCGAGGCGACCTACGAGGAGGTGAACGTGCTCGTCGAGGCCGGCATGTCGCCCCTCCGCGCAGAGGAAAGGGTGTTTGGTTGTAACCATGCGGAGTTGGGCGGGGCAGCCGCGCATCGCTGGGGCTTCCCCGAAGACCTCAGCGCATGCATCCGAGACCACCACGTCGAAGAACCCGAGTCGCCCACTTCGCGCCTTGCCATCACCGTTCTCGCAAACGAGATGGCCAAACGAATCGTTGCCGGCTCAGGACCTGAGGCAGACTCGACGGAAGACCAAGAATGGAAGAGTTATCCAGAGTGGGCCACTTCCCTTTTGGGCTTCGACGAGGCGCGACTTGCCGCCGCTTCGAGGGCGTGCGCCGAAGCGATTGCATCGAAATCTGCCATGGGGGCATTCTAAGGAGGAATAAACGATAATGGCGTCCTTTGATTGGAGTAAGCATCTACCTGAAAAGCCGGAGACTCCGGCGCCGAAGGAAGACGTGATCATTGACCCGCGGAATGGCGAGCTGATCCGCATCGAAGAGTGCGGAGAGCCGCAGGCGGGCGAAAGCGGCGAGGTTCCCTCGGTCGAGAACGTGCACGTTGACGACATCCTCGCGGAGGCTGTTTCCCGAGGCGCGTCCGACCTTCACCTCACCGTGAACCTGCCGCCTATGGCGCGGATTGACGGAGAGTTGGTACCCTTGAATTACCAGCCGCTCGATGGGCAAGACACCAACCGACTTGTGTACGAGATCATGAGCGATGCGCAGGTTACGCAGTTCGAACAGACGCATGAGGCGGACTTCTCGTACGGAGTGAAGAATGTCGGACGGTTCCGCGTCAACGTCTACATGCAGCGCGACAGCGTCGGAGCGGCGTTCCGCGCCATTCCTGCGAAGATCCCCTCGTTCGAAGAGCTCCGGCTGCCACCTGTGCTCCGCGAAGTCTCCAAGCGAACGAGCGGCTTGATCCTCGTAACGGGCCCGACAGGCTCCGGTAAGTCTACGACGATCGCGTGCATGATTGATGACATCAACGAGCACCGCTCGTGCCATATCATGACGATCGAAGACCCGATCGAGTATCTGCACCAGCACAAGCGCGCGATGGTGAACCAGCGGGAAGTGCACCACGACACCTATTCCTTCCAGAATGCCCTTCGGGCGGTGCTGCGCGAGGACCCGGATGTCATCCTCGTCGGCGAAATGCGCGACCTGGAGACAATCACCGCCGCACTCACACTGGCGGAGACCGGGCACCTCGTATTCGGAACGTTGCACACGCGGAACGCTCCGCAGGCGGTGGACCGAATCATTGACGTCTTCCCGCCCGATCAACAGGAGCAGATCCGCGTGCTTCTCGGCAATACGCTGGAGTGCGTCGTAGCTCAGCAGCTCTTGCCGAAGTTGGGCGGGGGCCGAATTGCGGCGATCGAGATCATGATCGCAACGCCCGCAATCCGCAACCTAATCCGCGAAGGCAAGACGCACCAGATGTACAGCGTGATCGAGACCGGCACCCAGTACGGGATGCAGAAGATGGATCGTCAGCTCGAAGAGCTCGTAAAGAACGGCTATGTATCCTACGAGGAAGCTCTGATGCGGGCGATCGACAAGGAGGCGTTCGCGGCGTCGGTACGGGCTGCCTAAGTTTGGCGGTACAATCCGAGCGTGAGCGGATATCCGTACGACGATCCGAAAGAGCCGCGCAGGGTTGCCGACAACGCCTCCGGGAGCCAGGAGGAACCGGAAGCCGAAGAGGAGCACGATTCCGGCGAGGAGCCGTCCGCTTCTCCCGTTGCCGGGCCGAAAGCGGACCCTTACGGCCTTGGGCCTACCTCGATGGGCGTGGCGGCACATGTTCTCGCGGGGATCTCGTACCTCCTTTGGCCGCTCGCTCCGCTGGTCATCTTCCTGATGGAGCGTGAGAACCGGTTCGCCCGATTCCACGCGCTCCAGAGCCTCATTCTGGGGCTGGGATGGATCCCGGTTGCGTTCCTCGGATTCGTCCTCGGCTACGTTCCCATCATCGGTCTCATCTTGATGTCGTGCGTGTACTTGGCGTTCTTCGCGCTCGTGCTGTGGGGGTTGGTCTCGGGATTTACCGGCCAGTGGACGCGCCTTCCGGTCGTCGGAGAGATGGCGGCCCAGCAGCTCAAGTTAGACGGCTAACGAACCTGGACGACTTCGAACGCTTCGATCACATCGCCTTCCTGGAAGTCGTTCCACCCTTCGAACTGGATGCCGCAATCGAAGCCTGCCGTGACCTCTTTCACGTCCTCTTTCAGATGTTTGAGGGAGGCGACTCGTCCTTCATACACGGTTTCGCCCTCTCGCTTGACGCGCACGCGGCTTGATCGCGTGATCTTGCCGTCGGTGCAGTGACAACCCGCGACTTTGCCGACCTTCGTCAGATTGAAGACTGCGCGGACTTCCACTGTGCCCTGATACTGCTCTTCGAAGACCGGCTCGAGCATTCCCTTGACGGCCTTCTCGATGTCCTCGATCAATTCGTAGATGACCTTGTAGGTACGGACCTCGATCCGTAGCCGCTCGGCTTCCTTCTTGGCGCGCCCCTCGATGCCGACATTGAATCCGACGATGATCGCGTCCGCAGCCTCGGCGAGGTTCACATCGTTCAGTCCGATGGGACCCACGCCGCTGTGGAGTACCTTGACCTCCACCTCGTCATTCTCGATCTTGTCAATCAAGCCCTTGACCGCTTCCACGCTGCCCTGCACATCCGCCTTGACGATGATTCGAAGCTCGCGCGTTTGGCCTTCCTGAAGAGCTCGTTGAAGATCGGCGAGCGTGATGTGTTGCTGAGTCTCGCCCAACTCTTTCTGGCGAGCCTCCTCGCGCAGCTGCTCGACTCTCTCCCGCGCTTCCTTCTCGTCGAGATACACGCTGAGCCTGTCGCCGGCGTTCGGCACATCGTCGAGGCCGAGGATCTCGACGGGCATAGAGGGGCCGGCGTCTTTGACTGCCTTCCCAGCAAAGTCGAACATCGCGCGGATCCGCCCAAAGGTAAGCCCCACAACGACGACATCTCCCTTCTTGAGCGTTCCGTTCTGAACCAGGATGGTTGCGACAGGGCCTCTGCCCTTGTCCTTCTTGGCTTCAATCACGACCCCTTCGACCTCGCCCGCCGGGTCCGCCTTCAGCTCCATGATCTCCGCCTGGAGCAAGATGATTTCGAGCAGGTGATCCACTCCCTCGCCGGTCGCTGCGGACACGGGGACCATCTCGACGTCTCCTCCAAATTCCGTGGAGACCACACCATGCTCGACGAGCTGCTGCTTGACGCGTTGGACGTTCGCCTCGGGTTTGTCAATCTTGTTGATGGCGACGATAATCGGAACGTTGGCGGTCTTGGCGTGGTTGATCGCTTCGATCGTTTGGGGCATGACGCCATCATCCGCCGCGACGACGAGTACGGCGATGTCCGTAACCTGCGCGCCCCGTGCGCGCATGGCGGTGAAGGCTTCGTGCCCGGGCGTGTCGAGGAACGTGATCGTGCCGCCTTCGGTCTTGACCTGGTATGCGCCGATGTGCTGGGTAATTCCGCCGAATTCCTTCTCTGCGACTTTCGTCTTACGGATGTAGTCGAGAAGGCTCGTCTTTCCGTGGTCTACGTGCCCCATGATGGTGACCACGGGCGGACGAATCACACCGCCGCCGACCGGTTTCCGGATTCGTTCCTCCGGTTCCTTCTCTTTTGGCTTCGGCGGCTCCGCCCACTGAACTTTGTAGCCAAAGCCTGCTACGGTCTCTTCCGCGACCTTCGGGTCGAGGACCGTCGTGAGGGTGGCCAGAACGCTCCTCTGCATGAGAGCCTTCTGGACGTCGCTCTGAGGAAGGTCGAGGGCGGCGGCGATATCGCGCGGGGTGGCGTTCGGCGCGAGCAGAATTGTCTTGGATTGGACGAGACCCTTGACTTCCTCCGACGCGACTTCGAGCGTTTCGTCGTCTACGTCAACGTACCCGTCTTCAGGAAACGTGCCGAGCTGTGCCAAGACGAAGGACACCTGGGACGGCAACGCCCCCCAGTCCTCAGCGATCTTCTTCAGTTCCACTTTCGGCATGCCGTTCGTACGCCTCCTGGAGCAAGCGGGCCATACATTGTTCCCAATCCGGCGGCATGGATTCCAGCCGCAGCGCCCGCACGAGCAGGCGCTTGCGAAACGCTTGCTCGATACATTCTTCGTTGGGGCAAAGCCACGCGCCTCGCCCTCCCGGAGCCTCCGTGCTGATCGAACCCTCCCACTTGCGAACCCGCAACATCTCGGTCGCCGGCCTCTTTGTCCGACAGGCCACACAGGTGCGGATCGGGATGTGGCTCATGCTTTCTGGGCAGGTTCGTCCTCCTCATGTGCCTTGGATTCCGGCGTAACGGTGATATCGTGCCGGGTCAGGAATCCCGCGAGACGGACGTTCTGTCCGCCCTTCCCGATCGCCAAACTGCTTTGCGAGTCGGGAACGACGACACGCGCCACCTTGCGCACGTTCCCCTCGCTGTCTTTCACTTCTCCTACTGTAATCTTGAGCACCTTGGCGGGGCTGAGCGCGTTGGCGATGTACTCGCTCGGGTTCTCACTATACGGCACGATATCAATCTTCTCGTCGTACAGTTCGTTCACGATCGATTGAACGCGCGCGCCTCGTTGGCCCACGAACGCGCCGACCGGATCCACCCGCTCGTCGTGCGAGCGAACGGCGATCTTCGTGCGATGCCCCGGCTCCCTGGCAATTCCCATGATCTCGACCACACCGCGTTCGATTTCCGGCACTTCCACTTCGAAGAGGCGTCGGACGAGGTTCGGATGCGTGCGGGAAACGAGAACGCGCGGCCCGCGACGCTCGTCCTCTTGGATTTCGAGGACGTAGACTTTGAGCCGCTGTCCCGGTCGGTACGGTTCGGTCGGCACCTGTTCCCTACGCGGAAGGATGCACTCGCCGTGCCCCACCTTCAGCACGACGTCGCCGTTCTTGAGGCGATGCGAGACCTCGGCGGTGACGACGTCGCCGACGCGATCCTTGAATTCCTCGAATGTTCGTCTCCGTTCGGCGTCGCGAAGCAGCTGGCGAAGCACCTGCTTGAAGGTGCTTGCCGCAATCCTCCCAAACGTTTCGGGAGCGATCGCCACCGGAATGAAGTCGCCAATCTCGGCGTCCGGGTTTCGCTTTTTGGCCTCCTCAATGCCGATCTGGAAGAAGTTGTTCGTGACGTGCCCTACGACCTCTTTCTCGCAAACCGCCTGGAGATCGCCGGTTTCGAGGTCAATCTTGACGGTAACGTCTCCGCTTGCGCCGACGTGACGCTTGTAGGCGGCAGCGAGCGCGCGCTCGAGCTCGCCCTTCAGATCCTCCATCGAAAGGCCTCGCTCCCGCGCGATCTGCTGCATCGTCGCAAAAAGCTGTCGTCGCTCCATGGTTCGGCTCCTGCGCCTCGGTGAAAAAGAAGGGACGGCCGGAGGGCCATCCCCTCTGTTTCCCCAGATGCGCCAGGGCAGAGTATACCTGCGATCAGTCCCCCAGGGCAGGGGTAGAATTGAACCGTGAGCCGCCTTCGGGTGCTGGTCGCCGACGACGACCCCATCATTCGCCTGGACTTGAGACAGATGCTCATGAATCTGGGCTACGAAGTCGTCGCAGAAGCAGGCGACGGCGAAGAAGCGGTTCACCTGGCAAGGTCCATCCGCCCCGACGTCTGCGTCCTCGACATTCGGATGCCGGAACGAGACGGGATCTCCGCTGTTCGAGAGCTCGTCTCCGACGGCATCTCGGCTGCCATCCTTCTCACCGCCTACAGCGACCAGGAGCTGGTGGAGCGCGCGACCGAGGCGGGGGCGTTCGCCTACCTGGTCAAACCGTTCAAACCGCAGGACCTACCCCCCGCGATCGAGGTGGCCGTCCGACGGTTCCGCCAAGAGCAAGACTTGCTCAAGGAAGTTAAGGAACTGACCGAACGGCTGGCGGCAAGACGCATCATCGAAAAGGCAAAGGGCATCCTGATGCAGAAGCGGGGCTTGACGGAGGAAGAGGCGTACCAATGGATTCGCCAGCGAAGCATGGAGACGCGAAAGAGCATGCGAGAAATCGCCGAGGCTCTGCTCGTCACGGAGGAAGCATGAAACACGCGACCGTAACAGTTGGATTGGTTCTCGGAATCCTTGCGGGAGTTCTGGGATGCACGGGCGGATCGCAGCAGCAGACCGCATCCGAAACTCAGACCGACACAGCCGCAAAGCTGGTGGAAGGAACTTTCAAAGTGGCGCTCATCACGCCTACGTCGGTGAACGACTCGGGTTGGAGCGCACTCGCGTACCGCGGGTTGGAAGCGATCCAGGCCAACCTCGGAGCGGAGATCGCGAATGTGGTCGCCTCGACTCCAGCGGACATCGAGGACGCGATGCGCTCGTTCGCTCAGCAGGGGTTCCAGCTGGTCATTGGGCACGGCTACGAGTACAACCAGCACGGTATCAAAATCGGAAAAGAATTCCCCAACACGGTGTTTGTCAGTAGCTCGGGCGACAAGACGGCACCCAACGTCGGAGCGTTCCGCTTCTACCTCGAACAGGCCACGTATCTGCTGGGGATCATGGCAGCCAAGATGACGAAGACCGGCGTCGTCGGGATGGTCGGCGGACCGGACGTACCCAGCATCGAGAGCACCTTCCAGGCGTTCGAGGCAGGCGCCAAGTCCGTGAAGCCGGATATCACCGTCCTCAAGGCGTACACCGGTTCGAACGACGACATCGGCGCGGCAAAACAGCAGACATTGGCCTTCATCAACCGCGGCGCCGACTTCATCATTCATCAGGCCAACGCAGCGGCTCCGGGCGTCTTCGAAGCGTGTCGCGAAAGGAAGGTTTGGGCATTCGGGACGAACAGCGACCAATCGAGCGTCGCACCGGACGTGGTGTTGGCGAGCGCCGTGATCCGCGCCGAGAACGTATTCACCGATTTGGCTCGCCGCGTAAAGGAAGGCACCTACCGCGGAGCGATCGAACTCGTGGGCGCGAAAGAGGGCGCGGTCAACGTAGTCTTCAATCCGAAATTGCTGGACAAGATCCCGAAGGATGTGCAAGACCTCCTGATGCAGAAGTTCGACGAGATCATGCAAGGGAAGCTCGTCGTACCGAAGTTGGAGTTCTGAGCCTGGAACTCGAAGTACGGAACGTCACGAAGCAGTTTGGCGATGTCGTCGCCCTCCGGAACGTCAGCCTCACGCTGCGGGGCGGCGAAATTCACGCCGTCTTGGGTGAGAACGGCGCCGGCAAGTCCACTCTCGCGAACATCCTCTCCGGCAGCCTCGCGCCCACGAGTGGCGAGCTGATTCTGAACGGCGACGCGATTCGCTTTTCGAGCACAGCTGAGGCGCGGGATTACGGAATAGACATCGTTCACCAACACTTCATGCTCGTGCCTGCCTTTACGGTTCGCGAGAACCTGCTGCTGTTTGGCGCGGACCTCGACAAGGCGAGGGACCTTCCGCTCGATGCCGTCGTGGGCGAGCTCACCGTCGGCGAGCAGCAACGGGTGGAGATCGCACGCGCGTTGGGGAGTGGAGGCGCGCTCGTCCTCTTCGACGAACCGACGGCGGTGCTCACGTTGGAGGAATCGGACGCGTTGCTCGAGCGCCTTCGACAACTCCGCGCGGAGGGCCGCGCCGTCGTGCTGATTACCCATCGCGTCGAGGAAGCGCTTGCCGTCGCCGATCGCATCACCGTCCTGCGTGCGGGCGAAGTCGTCGGTTCCTACGTTGCCGGAGAGGCGACGGCGGAAGAGTTGGAGCGACAGATCGCCGGCGGACAGTTCGACCGACCCACGCGTACCTCCGAATCGGGCGGGGGGGCGGAAGATCGCCTCATCGTGGAGGACCTGTTCGTCCGCGCCGACCGGGGCCATCTCGCGGTCAACGGTGTGTCCTTCCAAGTCCGAGCTGGGGAGGTCTTGGGGATTGGCGGAGTGGATGGGAATGGTCAGGTGGAGCTTGCGGAGGCTCTCGTCGGCATCCGGCCGGTCGAGTCCGGCTCGATCCGGTGTTCCGGGAGAGTCGCTTACATTCCGCCTGACCGAAATCGAGACGGCCTCGCGCTGACGATGTCGGTCCTCGACAACCTGTTGATCGCGGGCCACCGGAAACCGACTCTACGCCGCGCAGGCCTCTTGCTTCCCTGGCTGGCTCGTCTTTGGGCTGAGGGCATCATCCGCCGTTTCTCGGTGCGGCCGCCCTACCTGGACCGGCCGGTTGTAACGTTGAGCGGCGGAAACCGGCAGAAGGTTGTCGTGGGACGAGAATTGGATGAGACGCCCGACGTGTTGATCGCGGTGTATCCGACGCGCGGGCTGGACGTCCGGTCGCAGGCGGACGTACACCGAAGCATCCTCGACGCTCGGGCTGCGGGGTGCGCCGTCGTTGTCGTCAGCGCAGATTGGGATGAGCTGAACGCGATTTCCGACCGCGTGTTCGTTTTGAGCCGCGGACAATGGAGGGAGGAACGGTGAGAAGGGTTCTCCTTCTGGCTGCCGGTCTGTTTCTCGTTCTTGCGCTGACGCTCTGGGCGTTTGGTCTGCCAGTCGCCGAGTCGTTGCGTCACCTGTGGGAAGGGTCGCTCGCGGGAAAGTTTGCGATCCACCGGACGTTGGTCAAGGCGTCACCGCTCATTCTTGCCGGGCTGGGCATGGTCGTCGCGTGGCGGGCGGGAATGTTCAACATTGGTGGCGAAGGACAACTTCTGGTTGGGGTTGCGGCGGGGGCGAGCCTCTATCACGCCGTTCCCGACCTGCAAGGCCCTGCGCTGACCGTTCTGGTGCTGGCGGCTTGCATCCTCTCCGGGGCTGCGTGGGCCGGCATCGCCGCGTTTCTGCATACGAAGCGAGGCGTCAACGTCGTCATTAGCACGATTCTGTTGAACTTCGTCGCCATCCAACTGATCTCGTACTTGGTGCGCGGGCCTCTTCAGCCACCTGGGTCGTCGATTCCGCAGACTGCTCCACTGCCCGAGTCGGCGATGTTCCTGCGGCTGGACCCGCAGAGCAGCCTGCACACGGGCGTCCTTCTGTTGCCCGTGCTTGCCTTCCTCGTTCATCTTTGGCTCAAGCTGACGCCCAGCGGCTTCCGTCTCCGCCTGGTCGGGCAAAACCCTCTTGCCGCGCGTTCGGCCCGCGTGCCCGTCGCCGGAACGCAGGTCGTCGCGCTTCTCGTGAGCGGCGGACTTTGCGGTTTGGCAGGGGGTGTCGAGTACGTTGGAGTGAGCGGGTATCTGTTCGACGGCTTCTCGCCTGGCTGGGGCTTCTTTGCGATCCCGGTGGCGCTGCTGGGGGGACTGGAGGCGTGGGGCGTCTTGCTGTCGGGTCTCTATTTCGGCGCGCTGCTGGCCGGCTCGCGAAATTTGGAAGCGTTCGGCGGCGCACCATCCGCGCTGGTATTTGCCGTCCAAGGTGTCGCAGTTCTGGCGTTCGTCGCTTTTCAGCAGCTCGCAAACCGTAGACGGGAGAGGGCGGACACGTGAACGAAGTTCTCGGGGTCATCGGAACGATGCTCTCTTTGGGCACGCCGCTCGTCATCGCGTCCGCCGGTGAGACGGTCTCCGAACGTGCGGGGGTGCTCAACATCGGCCTCGAGGGCGTCATGCTGTTTGCCGCGTACGCGGCGTTCTGGGTGTCCTGGAAGACGGGCAATCCCTATCTCGCCCTTGGCGCCGCCACGCTGGTGGGCGCCTTTGCTCTACTCGCGACGGCTCCCTTGCTCATCCATCTGGGCGCTGACCAGGTTGTCGTCGGGACCGGCTTGAACCTGCTGGCGCTGGGGATTACGGGCACCCTTTTCGTTCAGGCGTTCGGGAAAACGGGCCGCCTCGTGCAGGTGGAGACCGTTCCTACTTTCGCGGGAGATCTCGGGATCAACGTCGTGATGCTCGTTGCCGTGGTCCTCGTCGTCGTAGCCTGGTGGGCACTTTTCCGAACGGATTGGGGACGGGCTGTGCGGGCGGCGGGCGAGCGGCCGGAAGCCGCGCGCGCCGCGGGCTGGTCCGTCTTTCGTCTGCGATTGCAAGCGATGGCGATCGCGGGACTGATGGGCGGCCTCGCCGGCGGTTATCTTTCGGTCGCGCAGACGAACTCGTTTGCGGAAAACATGACGGCCGGCCGCGGGTTCGTCGTAATTGCTGCGGTAACCTTCGGACGATGGCACCCGTTTGGAGCAGCTGGCGCGGCACTGTTGATCGCCCTTTCCTACGGGCTTCAGTACTTGATCAAGGCCTACGCGCTACCGCTTCCGTATCAACTCTTCGATGCCCTGCCCTACCTGCTCGCTTTGGCGGTTCTGGTCGGCGCTGGCAGGGCGAAGAGCGGGCCTGCCGCGCTCGCTATACCGTACAAGGAGGACCGATAGGATGAGGCTCACGCGGGTGGCAAGGTTCTCGTGCGGCCACCGGTTTTGGGACCCTTCCCTCACGCCGGAAGAGAACACTCGACGTTTCGGCATCTACGCCTCTCCGTACAACCACGGCCACAACTACGAGTTGCACGTTACGGTAGAGGGGGATATTCAGCCGACGACGGGAATGGTCGTGAACATCCGCAAAGTGAAGGAGGACATCGAGCGGGAAATCGTGCAGGTTCTCGATCGCAAGAGCCTGAATGACGAGGTTGAGCCGTTCGACCGCGTGCCTCCCAATCTCGAAAACCTGATTCGCTGGATCGCCGAGCGAATTCCCGCGCCGGGCGGAGCTAAACTAAGAAGACTCCGACTCTATGAGATGCACGATTTTTATTCCGAGCTTGACCTGTACGGAGAGGCACCCATGCTGACACTCACACGAGGATATCACTTCTCAGCCAGCCACCGACTTCACAGCCCGCACCTGAGCGACGAGGAGAATCAGGCCTTGTTTGGGCCGTGCAACAACCCGCACGGCCACGGTCACAACTACGAGTTGGAAGTGACGATCGGAGGAGACGCAGATCCCAAAACGGGCATGCTCGTTGACATTGATGAGCTGGATGCCGTGGTGCAGAGGGAGGTCGTCGAGCGGTACGATCATCGCAATCTAAACGTAGAACTGCCGGAGTTTCAGAATCAGAACCCTACCTCCGAAATGCTCTTGCGCGAGATTTGGAAACGCCTGCGAGACAAGGTGCCTGCTCGGCTCGTTCGCGTCGTGCTCCGAGAAACTCCGCGCAACGTGTTTGAATACTCCGAGGAAAACGAATGAGTGAAAAGCTGGAACAGATCTATCTGAGTTTGCTCCAAGAGATCGGTGAGGATCCGAATCGAGAGGGTTTGAAGAAGACGCCGGCTCGAGCGGCCCGCGCCATTCAATTCCTCATGCGCGGCTACCACCAAACCGTCGAAGAGATTGTGAATGACGCCGTCTTCGAAGAGTCCGTCGAAGACATGATCGTCGTGCGCGACATCGAGTTCTTCAGTATGTGCGAGCATCACCTTCTACCCTTCTTCGGATTCGCACACGTGGCGTACATTCCCAACGGAAAGATCATCGGGATCAGCAAAATCGCTCGCATCGTGGACGTCTTCGCTCGGCGGCTCCAGGTGCAGGAACGCATGACTCAGCAGATCGCCGAGGCGCTGCAAGACGTCTTGCAACCCCGTGGTGTTGTGTGCGTGACCGAAGCCAAGCACCTCTGCATGATGGCGCGAGGCGTGGAGAAGCGGTCCTCCAACGTTTCCAGCAGCTACCTGACCGGCGTGTTCCGCGACAACCCACCGACGCGGCAGGAGTTCTACGAACTGATTCAACAACGGAGGACCTACCTATAGTGGTCCCAAGCGCGTGCGTCGTAACCGGCGCAAGCAGCGGAATCGGACGCCAGGCTGCGTTGCATCTTGCGGAACGAGGAGTTGCGCTGGCTCTCGGAGGGCGCGCGCTCGAAAGACTGGAAGAGACCGCCTCCCTCTGCCGATCCAAGGGGGCCGCCTGCGCCATCGTCGCCGGCGATGTCTGTGACGAGAACGTCATGAAGGGATTGGCTGACGAAGCCCGAAGGCTGGGCAACGGAGGCAAGGTCGGCGCGGTTCTTTCGGCTGGTGTCGCACGTTTTGGCGATACAGAAACCTATTCGCGGCAGGATTGGGATGAGACTCTGAGCGCCAATCTCACCGCTCTCTTCGTGGCAGCGCAGGCTCTGATCCCCGTTTTTCGGGCGCAAGGCGGAGGTCGCGCGCTCGCCGTACTTAGCATCGCGTCACAGGTCGCCTTTCCGCAATCGGCTGCCTACGTGGCCTCAAAGTTTGGCGCTTTGGGCTTGGCCAAGAGCCTCGCCGCTGAATACCGCCGCGAAGGCATCGAATGGATTGCGTTCCTGCCCGGATCCACCTGGACCGAGCTGTGGGAACGGATGGACTCTCCCCTCGAGCGAGAGAGAATGCTTTCGGCGGAGGACGTCGGGCGAGCCATCGCCGATGCACTCTTGCACCCGGGTGAGGGATTCTTGGATGAAGTCGTTTATTTGCCTAAGGAGGGAATCCTTTGAGCGAGATCCGCATCGGCATCCTTGGAGCGGGGGGCATGGGGCGAACCCACGCCCGCCACTACGCGAAGATCCCGGAAGTCCGTCTCACGATCTACGATGTGGACGACGCTGCGGCGCGCGCTCTAGCGGATGCGCACGGAGCGGACGTGGCTCGATCCCGCGAAGACCTGCTGAGCGCGGTGGATGCGGTCGATGTTTGTTTGCCGACGCCTCTTCACCGCCAGGTCGTTCTCACTACCCTCCGAGCGCAGAAGCCCACACTATGCGAGAAGCCGCTCGCGCGCACCGTCCAGGAATGCGCCGAGCTCGTTGAGGAAAGCGAGCGATCTGGCGTGCTCTTGATGCCCGCACAGGTCGTTCGCTTCTTCCCGGAGTTCAGCCGGGCGCACTCGCTCGTCGAGCAAGGAACGCTTGGGCAGATCGCGGCAGTGCGGACGCGGCGTGGCGGCGGCCAACCGAAGGGCGCCGGAGGTTGGTTCACGAATCCGGAACTATCGGGCGGTGTCTTCGTGGATCTTGCCGTACACGATTTCGATTGGATTCTCTGGACGTTCGGTTCGGTGGAGAGGGTGTACGCCCAGTGTCTCACGGGAAAGCGGCAGGATTTGGACTACGGCCTGGCTACGCTCACACTCGAGAACGGAGCGCTCGCCCACGTTGAGGCGACCTGGGCGGACCCCGGCGGCTTTCGCGTCACGTTCGAAATTGCGGGGTCCGAGGGGTTTGTGGAATACGACAGCCGGATGCGAGCCACGCTGCGCCTTGCCACGGCCGACGGCTCGAGGTCGGAGTCGAGCCTCGCTCCGATGGACGACCCCTATTACCGCCAACTGCTCTCGTTCGTGAGAGCTGTGAAGGGGGAGGCGCCCCCTCCAGTGACCGCGCTCGAAGGGGCACGGGCGGTCGCGGTTGCGGAGGCGGCGTTGGAGAGCGCTCGAACCGGAAAACCCGTGGTCCCTGCTCGACTATGAACCTTCCGCGACATTATAAGAGTCTGAATACCGGATGATTGCATCTCTGCTCGTTGCGAGCTTAATCACGCTGCAAGAGGGGCCGGCTGGCACCTGGATGGGTCAGCATTGGTCCGTCAACGTCGCCCACACCTTGCTTTGGGAGGGCGAGCCTTACACGCCGGTGGGCGCGGCGGTCCTCGGCACGCCTGAAGCAGTTCAGGCGATAGCCAGAAAGGGCGTCAAGGACGTTCATCTGCTGCTCGACTGGGAACAGAACTGGGCGGATGCGGTTGCCGCTGCCGAGCGCAACGGCTGTCGCTACGTCGTTTCCTTGTCTTCGCCGATGCCGACGGCGCCGGGATGGGTGTGCTCGACCGAACGGCTTCGAATCGTTAATGTCTCGTACCGAGGGAGAGTCGAGGTTCCGATCGAGGGCGCCTCGCGCGTCTTCTACGTGGTTGCAGGCCCCGGAGGCTCCGTTACAGCGAGCGGATGGGCGACGCTCGCGGACGGGCGCGCTGCCGTTGACGTGAACCTCAACGTGGCGGGCGAGGACTACATTGTCTACTTCTACCCATGGAAGCAGCAGACGGACCTTCCCGATTATTGGGACGGGCTGGACGCGCTCCGAGATCGTCTTCTCCTGCGAGCGAAGGATGCGAAGTTTGGGCCGGGCTTGAGGGGTCTTCTCAATCCGTTTGGCAAAACAGCGGCCTACACTCCCCAAGAGGCAGGGGTCGTCCCCGATTCGGTCGCGTTTCGCCTCGAGTTCGAACAGTATCTACGGCAAAAGTACTCCACGGTAGACGGGCTTGCTCGAGCGTGGCAGATCAACGTCCTTTCCTTCCGCGACTTCGACGAAGCCGCCCGCCTCATTCCGCTGTTTTCGAGATATACCGGCGTAGACGGCTTCTTCGATCCTGCGTCGGAAAGCGTTCTCTCCGCGCGCAGGGAGGGGTCGAAGTACTGGGACGACCTCCAGACCGTCGTCGAGAGTTCCGCGGTTCGGCGGGCGAAACGGCTCGCGGAGGCGCTCAAGTCTGTCGTCAACGTTCCGGTCCTCTTCGAGTGGGCTGGCTGGAGCTCCTTGCACGAGAGGCGGGACATCCCGGGCGAGGGGATTGGGATCCCGAGCGTCGGTTCCGGCGTGGATGCGATCCTCGGAGCGACGGGATACGCGGCCTCTTCCGCACTCGCATGGGGAGCCCGCGGGTGGTTGATTGCGCCCGAGATCCGTTTCGCCGATTCAGGCGCGCCGTTTCCCAGCGAAACGCAGCTGCGGAGCGCCCTGACGACGCTCGTGGACTTAGGCGTAAAAGCATGGTATATTCGTGCCACTTCGGACGAGGAAGTCGCCTGGATCCGACAATTGAATCAAGAGGCGGCCACCGACGCAACCCTCGTGAATCGCTCCGCTCGCGCGATTTTCTATCCCATCAATGCGAGGTTCCCAGCCGACACGATGCAGTTACCCGGTGGCGTCTGGTGGCTGCCGACGCCCGCGGCTGGGGATCGCATTGACTTGGGTACTCGCTTCGAGGCTTACCGGCTCGCCGCGCCCTACGACAATCACATCGCCATGTGGTCCGTAGGTGGACCCAGGCGCACGCGGCTTCTCGTCCCGAATCCAGGATCCTTGACGATCCACTCCGTGTCGGGAGCAGCGCTCGACCTCAAGGTCGAGAAGGACGGAGTTACGCTCACCTTGCCGAGCGAGCCGGTCTTGATCTTCGGAGCGGAAACGACGCCAGTGCCCGAGGACAGCATCGCCGAGTTGACCGAGTCAGAAAAGGCTCTGACAGCGGAAGCCGTACGGCGTGGCGCGGACATTACGGAAGAGCGCTTCCTCTTCGCGGACGGCTTGCGAAAGGCCAAGACTTCTCCAGGCGCTGCGCTGGCGCAAATGCAAGACGCGATCCGGCGCATGACGTTGAAGGTTAGCCCCTACGTCTGGCGCGAGGGAGAACGACCCACGGAGACGAACTACGGGTTCCGCATCCAATCGGGTGGATGCAGCCAAGGCGCGGCGCTCCGAATGGTGACGGGGCTTCCCTTGCCCGCTGCCGGTATGCGGGCGACCTATCGCATCGAGTCTCGCGGAAGCCGGGACGAACATACGATTTGGGTCGCCGCAAAGGTTCCAAAGGAAGTACGTCCGTTTGTTCGCGTCGAGTTCAAGGGTGGGGCGTCGTATCCACTTGGCACGCTGCCTATGGCGGAGTACGGCGATGGATATGGCTGGTACCAGGTAGGCAAAGTCAGCCTGCCACGAGGAACCTATGAAGTCTCCCTCGTCGTGGCTCCAGCAGCCGTGGCTCCCGACATCAGCGTAGACGTTTTGCTGCTGACGCCGCAGGCGTTCCGACCGTCGGGGCCTCGAATGCCTGCGTTCCTCGACGGGACAGGCTAATCTGACTCTTCGGACCGCTGTTTCCTGTGGCGCCGCAAGAACGTTGGGATGTTCAGGTCCTCCTCTTCGTCCGCCGGTTTCGGGTTTGCGGGCCGAGGCTGACCGGTAGCCGAATCGGCTCCGGGCGGGATGGAGCTCCCGTTCCCTTCCACGTTGCGCTCAACCGGCTCCTGTCTCGGTTCCGGCGGATTGGGACGTTGCGGCGTGGGTGTTCGTCGAGCGCCGTCTGCGGGAATCCTTGAGGTTGGCCGCGGAGTTCTTTCCGCTTCCGTTGTAGAGGCTCGCGTCGGCTCAGGGGGACGCGCGGTAGGGTCCAGGCCAGCAGCCAAGACGGTAATCCGTACCTCGTCCTCCAAGGATTCGTCCAAGACGTTTCCGACGATAATGTTGGCCTCCGCCGAAGAGGCGAGCGAAGAGATGAAGGACATCGCCTGAGTGAGCTCGTCCAGCTCAAAGTTTCGGGGAGCCGTGACATTGACCAGCAATCGCGTGGCGCCGGCGAGCTCCGTTTCCAAGAGCGGGTTCGAGACGGCGGCGTTGGCAGCCTGCATGGCGCGCTGGTCGCCTTTTCCGACCCCGACGCCCATCAGAGCGGGGCCGGCTTGCGCCAAGGTCATCCGGACGTCCGCAAAGTCCACGTTCACGTATCCGGGCACGGTGATGATCTCCGAGATGGCCTGCACTCCCTGACGCAACACGTCGTCCGCCATACCATAGGCATCCACAAACGAAAGACCCTTGGGCGCAACGTCCTGGAGGCGGTCGTTCGGGATTGTGATGATGGTATCCACGATCTCGGTAAGGGCAGCGATCCCCCGCTCGGCTCGCGCCATGCGACCCAGCTCCCAAGAGAACGGTTTCGTCACGACGGCAACGGTCAACGCCTCAATGTCTCTCGCCAGCTCCGCCACGATCGGCGAGGCGCCCGTGCCGGTACCGCCACCCATTCCAGCTGTGATGAAGACGAGATCGGCTCCCATCAGGAGGTCGCGAATCTGGTTCTTGCTCTCCTCCGCTGCGAGGCGTCCCTTCTCCGGGTCGCCGCCGGCACCCAGAAGGCCGGTTGTGTTCTCGCCGATGTGAAGTTTGGTAGGCGCCTGAGACTTCTCCAGGTGTTGAGCGTCCGTGTTGATGGCGATGAACTCGACATCCTGAATGCCCGCTTGGATCATGCGATTCACGGCGTTGTTGCCAGCGCCGCCCACGCCCACGACCTTGATGACCGCTTGCTTCTTGACTGTTGATTTTTCTGCACTCATGTTGGTTCTCCGTATTTTGCTCGATTCTGTGGGAACGCGCGCACCGGCTTAGGAAATCTCCTCCTCGCCGGCGTCGCCGAAAAGATCTTTCAATTTGCCTAAGAAACCCCTCTGCTCCGGCTTTTGGACTCGTTTCGAGGCCAGTCGGCGCCCGTGATGGAGCAGGCCGACGATGGAGGAATGCTCCAAGTCGCTGATGACATCCCCAAGCCCCGCGAGCGGCATGGGGCCGGCAACTCGGATCGGCACGCCCCCGAATACTCTTGCCGCCAGCGCGTCCATTCCCGGCAATTTGGCTCCCCCTCCCGTGAGGATCACCCCTGCACTCAGCTCTTCCACCGGCACCGACTTCTCGATCACCTTCCTCGAAAGTTCGAGAATCTCTTGCGCCCGGGCTTCGATGATTTCGCAGAACACGCGGCGCAGCATGGCCCGAGGCTTGTCCTCGCCGATTCTCTTCACCGGCACCGTTTCCTTTTCACCGACGGTAGAGGCGATAGCGCACCCGTATCGCTTTTTCAACTCCTCTGCTTCCTCCGCCGGCGTCTTGATGAGGTAGGCGAGATCGGATGTGATGAAGGCGGCTCCGATGGGCACGAGGCCCATGCTTACGATTCCGCCCTCCCGGAAGACGCCGACATCGGTCGAGTACCCGCCGATGTCAATCACGGCGCACGAGGCTTGCCGGTCGGTCGGCGTCGAAACGGCTTCGGCGGTGGCGATGATCTGGAGCACGATATCGTCAATCCGGAGCTGAGCACGCTCGGCGCATCGTTCGAGGTTCAAGATCTGACTCTTGTTGCCCGTTACCAAGAACGACACGACCTCCAGCCGCTCTCCGTTCATTCCAACCGGGTCGTGCACGCCCGCCTGGCCGTTTACCTTGAACGAAATCGGCACGGCATGGAGGAGCTGGCGATCACTCTCTACCGGCATCGTACGGCTGTGATTGATCACCCTCTCGACGTCTCCCGGCTGAATCTGCCGACCGGGCGGTGTGATGGGGATGAGCCCCGTGCTCCGCGTCCCGGAGATGTGATCTCCCGTGATTCCCATGACCACGGAGAGGATCTTGGAATCGATCATCTGCTCGCAAGAGCGGATAGCCGCAAGAATCGCTTGGGCGGATTCTTCGATGTCAACGACCGAGCCTTTGCGGACACCGTTGCACGGGGCGGTGCCGGTCGCCACGACTCGCAGGCGGTTCTGACCTTCCAATTCCGCCACGGCCGCGACGACTTTCGTGCTGCCGATGTCCATGGCGGCAACCTGACGCCCAGGAGCGTCGTTTCTCCCACTACTGCCAAATGTAGCAACCATCCAACTCATTGCGTTGATCCTTGTTCTGCTCGTCTCTGCTCTCGAGCATCTGCCCACTTGGTTAGCAGAATCCGGCGAAGCACACTGGCGTTCAGGAACATGCGTCCGCCGAGCGCAATCACCGCCGCGAGATAGAGATCCACTCCGAGCCGCGCGCCAAGGAAGACGAGGCCCGTCGCCAAGAAGATGTTCGTGATGAAACCGGTGATGAAGATGTCCACGCGGAACCGATTTTCGGCCGCCGCCCTCGCGCCACCGAGCACGGCATCCAATCCAACGACGGCAGCCACACCGACGTAGACGGGTTGAATCCACGAGACCAGTTGCGGAAAGAAGAAGGCGATCAAGCCGCCGACGATCAGCGCCAGGATCGGGATGAGGACGGTCACCGAGACCTACCCTCCCTCTTCTCCTCCTTCTCGTCTTTGTCGGGAAGCACGGGTTTCGCGTACTGTAGCTTTGTCGTTCCGGTGTAAGCCGGAAGCACCAACCGTTCCACCTTCCGCACCACCGCCATCTGTGGGTCGTTTTCCCGAATCTGGTACACGACTCGACCGGGCATCGTCAACGCGCCGTACAGAGTGTCGGGGTCGCCGATCGCCTGGATGACCACCGGCGATGAAATCGGTACGCCCTTCACGTTGACGACCGGTCCCTCGCACCGATAGTACGTCGTGGCGACGACCCGTTGTTTGCCCACCGCCACCGCTTCAGCGCCGCTCATGAAGAGCTCGTTCACGACGCGAAGGATGTCCACTTCGTGGATGACGTACTCCGGCTGAAGAATCGGATCGTTGGGCGGATTCTTGCTGTCTTGTAGGACGACTTCGATCCCCGGGCCTTCGACCTCGACCAGACCCGCAAGCACCTTGAGATCCTGGAGCTGTTGATTGAGCAGTTGCGATTGCGAGGACTGCTCGCCGAGAGCTGTCTGGAGCTCCGTGACCTGTTGCCGTAGGTTTTGAATCTCCTGCTCGCGCTCGAAGAGCGTCTGCATGACGTCCAGCGGCGGCCCGCCACTGGAGTCCAGAAGGCGCGAGCTATAAGGGGCGAAACCCTGTGGCTTGGGCATCTTCCACGCTGCCACCAGCGTGAAGCCCAAGATCAACGTCATCAATGACGTGGGCACGACCCAGTTTCCTTTCAACTGTTGCATTTTCTTTTCCTAATCCTTCCACCGGACGGCTGGCCGGTCGGGGACGACCAAATTGACGGTACGAGCCTTCTTGAGTAGCTCGGGCTCGGCTTCGAGCGATCGGCGCAGCACCTCCACCTTCTCGTCGAGCCGGCCGCCGTCCCCGAATTCGATTGCGGCACCCTCGGCTGCCTTAAAGGATAGCCCACCGGAGCTCAAGATTGTCAGCTTGCCGGCGAGGCGCGGCACCTTTTTTTGTATCTTCTCGGCGAGTTCCAATACACTTCCGAGGCGGCGTTCGGACAGTATGGACAGGTTTGAGCCGGATTCTACTAATTTTCGATCCACCTCGAGATTCGGCTCCTTCCCCCTCAGTTCGAAGACGGTCCCATCCCGAGATACCGCCATCGTGCGCGCGCGTTCGTCCTTGAACCAGAGCAGCGGCGCTCTATACCAGATCTTCAACCTTGCCCTGCCGAACAGATTCCTTCGAAACTCGCAGCGCATCACTGCGGGTTCCCACTCCACCTGCTGCTCTACCGTGAGAGGGTTGATTTGAAGAGCAGGCTTGCCTTGGAGCGACTGTACAAGCTTTCGAATCCTCGCCTGATCCCACTTCGCCGCCCCCTCCACGCGTGTGACACGAATCTGAAACAGCTCCGACGAATAGATGCCGGAGATCAGCACGGCGACCGACACGAGCGCCCAAACGGCCTGCCACGGCAAGTGCAGCCGAATCCTCCGTTTGGACGATCGTCTCTTACGCGAGGCCATATCTTCTCATCGCCGATTGCAGAATTCGCTCACACAGTTCTTCGAAGCTAATTCCCACGCTGGCTGCCGACCGAGGCACGAGAGATGTCTCGGTCATTCCCGGCAGACTGTTGACTTCCAATACCACCAACTCTCCATTTGGGCGAACGATGAGGTCGGTCCGAGAGACATCCACAAGGCCCAGCGCCCGATGCGACTGGAGCGCCAACTCTTTCGCCCTCTCTTGGATCTCTGGGGCAACTCGCGCAGGCACGATCTCGTCGGTTGCGCCGGGCGTGTACTTCGCAGCGAAATCGTAGGTCCCAGACTTCGGCGCGATTTCCACGGGTGGCAAGGCGGCTTCACCGACCACGGGAACGCTCAGCTCGACGCCCTCTATCCATTCCTCCACTAATGCAGCCTCATCGTACTTCCACGCGAGGCGAAGCGCTTGGTCGAACTCCTCGCGCCGCCTTACGAAGGAAACGCCCACCGTGGAGCCCTGCGCCCGTGGCTTTACTACCGCCGGCAATGGCACTTGGTCCGGAATCGGCTGTCCTCGCTCGAGGCAACATCCTCGCGGAACTGGAATGCCCTGTTGCATAAGAATCCTTTTGGCTGCCTGTTTGTCCATTGCAAGGGCGCTCTCCACGGGCCCAGCGCCGGTGTACGGGATTTCCAATAGGTCCAAGAGGGCCTGAATTCTGCCGTCCTCTGCGCCTGTTCCGTGTAAAGCCAGAAACACGATGTCGGGGCGATCCGGCCCCGTTAGGGCGCCCAAATCCGTGATAGTATTGAATAAAAGTGTTTCGGGATCCAATTCCAAGACCTCATGGCCGCGGGCGCGAAGCGCCCGAGCCACCATTCGCCCACTGTGCAGGGACACCTCGCGCTCGGTCGAATGGCCTCCCGCAAACACTGCGATCCGCGGAGCGTGCTCCGACCGCTCCAACTCAGCGAGGAAGGCTCTTGGGAACGCGTCGATGTTCCCCGCTCCCATGCCAACTACAATATCACCTACTTCTACCCATTGGGCGACGGCGCGAGGAAGTCGGTACCGCGAGGGCACATACCACACCGGATGTCCTTGCCGCTCCAGCTCCTCCACGATGAGCAGCGACGACACTCCGGGTAAGGGCTCCTCTCTCGCCGGATAGATATCCGTCAATACGACCGCATCCGCCAGGGCCAACGCGGGGGAAAACTGATCGAGAAAATGCTGCGTTCGTGAGTACAGGTGCGGCTGATAGACGCACACGAGCCTCCGACCCGGATAGGCCTCCTTCAACGCAGTGAGCGAGGCGCGAATTTCGGTCGGGTGATGAGCATAGTCGTCGTATACCACGACGCCGCGCGATTCGCCGATTCTTTGCAGGCGTCTTTCGCTGCCTCCCACATTCGCAAGATGCGGCAGAAGTTCTTCTACGCTGGAGTTTGTGATATGAGCGGCCGCGACGGCGGAGGCGAAACAGTTCAATGCGTTGTGGCGCCCGATCAAACTCGGGCGTACGGCTGTGCCTCCAAAGCGAAGCTCTCCGCGGTCGTAGCTCCCGACATAGGAACCGTGCTCGAACCCATACCCCACCGCAGTCGGAAAACTCGCGGCGACCGTGGCTGCGCCTTCGTCGTCTGCGCAAAAGAAGAGGGGAGGACTACCCGTCGCCCGTCGGACGAATGTCTTCACGCTTTCGAACAGCGCTTCCTTCGTCCCGTGGTAGTCCAGATGGTCCGGTTCGAGGTTCGTGACGAGAACGAACTCGGGGTGAAGGTCGAAGTAACCTTCGTAGGCTTCACAGGCCTCGACGACGGCGAACGGCCCTTCGCCGAACCGTACGTTTCCGCCGAAGGCGGGTACGTCGGCGCCAACGATAGCGAGCGGATCCCCACCCTGGGCAGCAAGCAGCTGGGCGAGCACGGCGGTCGTCGTCGTCTTGCCATGCGACCCGGTGACGGCGATTCCGCGGTACCCCTCGAGAAGCAGTCCGAGTAGCCGGGAGCGGCGGATTCGAGGAAGGTTGAGCCTCTCCGCCTCGACCGTTTCCGGGTTCTCTCGCAGCGGAATGGCGTCGGAAACTACCACGAGGTCGGCGCCCTGCACGGCCCCAGCCGAGTGCCCGATGGTGACCGCTGCGCCGAGCGCTCGCAGCGCATCCGTCGTCGAGCTTCGCGTCAGGTCGGAGCCGCTAACTGTATAACCTTTTGCCAGCAGAATTCTCGCCAGTGCGCTCATCCCCGCTCCGCCGATGCCCACCAAGTGCACGCGGCCGCTCTCGGGCAACGCGGCGACTTCGGTGAACCAGGACTGCTCTTCCTTCAATCTCATCTCGCGTTAGCCCTTATGATGTGCCAGATCCGTTCCGTGGCGTCGCGGACCACCCACGACTGGAGAGCCGTGCGCGCGGCAGCCCTCTTCCCTTCGTCGTCTCGCCATTGACGCCAAGCCGCCGCAAGGTTCTCTGGCGTGAGCTGAGACTGAGGCAGAACGATAGCTCCCCCCATCGCCTCGATGACCTTGGCATTCTCGTATTGGTGGTTGGCAAAGGCGTGCGGATAAGGAATGAGGACGGAAGGGATGCCGAAGAGCGCCAGCTCACACAACATGCCGGTGCCGGCTCTCGAAATCACGAGGTCGGCTCGACGCAAGACCTCAGCGAGCTCCGCGGCCTCGAGGAAGGGCTTTTGGCGGAAGTTCGGCGGCGCGGCTACGCGCGCTAATGCTGTCGCGCACGTCTCGAAGTTCGAGGGTCCCGTCACTTGCAGCCATTCCTCTTGGTCGGTTCCAACTTGCATGGCGAGGGTCAGGAACGCCTCGTTGAGCGCCGCCGACCCCTGGGAGCCGCCGAGTGCCACCGTCAAGAATCTCTCCCCGGGCTCGCGGCCGGCAGCCTCGACAAGTTCCCTTCGGATGGGCATGCCCGTGACCGTCGTTTCACACTCGAAGTACGTGGCGGCCTGCTCGAATACCAAGCAAGCTACACGCGCAAACTTGGACAAAACGACATTCGTTCTCCCTGGGACAGTGTTCTGCTCGTGGAGGATGATGGGGATTCCGAGTGTCCTCGCTGCGGCGAGAATCGGGGCGGCGGCGTATCCACCGGTCGAAAAGATCAATGCCGGTTGGAACTCCCTCAACGCCTTGCGAGCGCCTGCCGAGGACCGCAGAATGCCCAGTGCGCTGCGAATACCGCTCGGCGTGAAGGGGCGCTGAAGAGGGCTACTCCGGAAGCCTCGGAATGGGATCCCTGCCTTCTTGCACTCTCGAGACTCGATGCCCCTCAGACTGCCGAAATAGCAAACCTCCGCGCCCTCCTCGACGGCGTGCCGCGCGACTTCAAGTGCGGGAAAGACGTGTCCGCCCGTACCCCCACCGGTCACTACGAGCCGCAACGGGCACCTCCTTGCTGGATGGTTCCTTGATCAACGCGCATACCGAGCCAAGACCGATCGCCAAACTGAGCAGGCTGCTCCCCCCATAGCTGAAGAACGGGAGGGGGATCCCAATGGATGGAGCAACGCCTGTAACCATCAACAGGTTACCCAACGCCTGCACCGCGATCCACCACGCAACCCCGAAGGCCACGTAGCGATGAAAAGCCTCCCTCTGATTCACGCCGATCCGTATCAGCAAAACAAAGATACTGCCTAGCAGCCAGGTAACGAGTAAGAAGCCGAAGATGCCGATTTCTTCCGCAATTGTGGTGTATATATAGTCTGTTGTCGCAGCAGGTAAGAGATACTTCGCGTGCCCTCGCCCGACGCCGAGACCCGTTACGCCGCCCAAGGCAATGGCGGTCTGCGAGAGGAATGGTTGATAGGATGCCCCTTCGATTGCGTCGCGAGAGGCCGTATCGCGGAACGTCGCGAGTCTTTGGACACGATACGGCTCGGCGAGCGTGAAGAACACGCCCGCGACGATGGCTAAGGCGACGATTGCCCCGACGACTCGAACGGCATACCGCCCGTACAACCTCCTCGCGCCACCCGCCAGAAGCATGCCGAAGGGAATCGCGAGGGCGAAGACTGCCGTGCCGAGGTCTGGCTCCCGCTCGATCAAAACGAACAGCGAACCCAAGATCAGGAGGGGCAGTGCCAACCGCACGACCCAGTTCACGAACCGATCGCGCGGCCGCACTTTCTCCATCCGCGGCCAGGGCAACGCGAGGAACCACGCGAACGCAAGAACCACTGCCGGTTTCGCCAGCTCGCCCGGCTGAATCTGTACCGGCCCAACGGCGAGCCACCGGCTGGCCCCGTTCGCCGAGATTGCAGATGGGTGTATGAGGACCCACACGCATAGAACAAACACGAACATGAAGAACGGTAGCACCGATCTGCGAACCCACTCCGACGGCAAGCGACGGAGGACGAGAAACGCAACGCTCGCGATGACGACCCAAAGCAACTGCTTGACCCCAGGCCCGCGAAGCAACGCGCCGCCTGTGTCCGGTAAGGATGCGCTTGTGATGAAGAAAACGCCCAACAGCGCAGCAAGAAGAGCATAGCCCTTCAACCACGTCTCGTCTCTCAGCGTTCCTCGGCTCATCGTTCCTCGTTTTCTCCTAATGATAAGACTATCTCGCGGAACCGTTCGCCGCGCTCTTCGAAACTGGAGAACTGGTCGAAACTCGCGCATGCCGGCGACAGAAGGACGACTTCGCCTCTCGTCGCGTCCCGATAGGCGGCGCGAGTCGCTTCCTCGAGCGTCTCGAACTCGGAACAAGGAACACCGTCGGCTTCGAAAGCTCGTCGCAGGGCGCCTCGATCTCGCCCGAACAAGTACGCCTTGCGAACGTCGTTCGGCGACAGGCCGCGATACTTCTCCCAACTGCTCGCTTTCGCGATGCCCCCCGCTATCAGCCGCACCGGTTTGGGTGATGCGGCGAGCGAGGCGTGGAGAGCTGCCGGGTTCGTGCACATGCTATTGTTGAGGAATAGCACGCCGTCCAGGTCGGCGACTCGCTCCATTCGGTTTGCGAGGCCGCGGAACGTTGCGACGTGCGCAGCCAGTTCGTCCAGTTCGAACCCTGCCGCCGTTGCCAACAGCAGCGCGGTGGCCGCGTTCTCCAGATTGTGCCGTCCGGCCAACCAAAGGTCCGCTTCGCGCAGAAGCAGCTCGCCCTGCCGCAGGACATGCCCGTCACGGATCGTCAAATCGCCGGACTCATCCTCGGCGATCCACTTGACAGCGGAGCGAATCGGCCAGGGCGGCTGGGCTTCCGGGTGGAGCTTGGAGAGCACAGCCAGGTCCTCGCCCTCCATTTGTGAGAAGATTCTGTGCTTTGTGTTTGCGTACTCTTCGAAGGAGGCGTAGCGGTCGAGATGGTCCTCCGTGATGTTGGTGATGGTCGCCGCACGGGGGCGGAACGCCTGCACCCATTCCAGTTGGAAGGAACTCACCTCGGTCACGAGCCAATCGGATTCGGAAGTCTGCCAGCAGATCTCTCCGATTGGCTGCTCGCCGAGTCCGGCGCCCGCGATGTTTCCGCAGAGGTGTGCGGAAGCGCCGGCATTGCGGAGCAAGTGCCAAGTCAGCGCCGTAACCGTGCTCTTTCCGTTCGTGCCCGTAATACCAACAATCGGTGATTTTGTGGTACGGTACGCGACTTCCATTTCGCTCCACACTGGGGTGCCGTTTGACAGGGCGGCGAGCACAGCCGGATGGTTTGGCGGAACCCCCGGCGAGACGGCGAGAGCCTCGAGGTCACTCGACGGCAGCGTTCCAGTCCAGTCCGTGATGACATCGAGGTCGAGCGACCCGAGCTTATCCAGAGCAGCCACCATTTCGGGCGAATCGCTGGGCTTGGCGTCTACGATGATCACCTTCGCACCCGTCTTTGCCAGCGCCAGCGCCATACCGACTCCGGCTCGCCCCAGGCCCACAATGCAAACCGGCCTCGTCACTGTACCACCTCCGTAAGGATAGATGCCGAGAGGACGACTTGAACGAGAAGGAAGGTCCAAACCACTCGCGACTCCGGCCAGCCCTTGACTTCGAAAGCGTGATGGATCGGTGTAGCCGGGAAGACGCGCCTCTTGATCGTCTTCACCGCGAGAATCTGAATGGGAACGAGCAACAGCTCGAGGATGAACACAAGGCTCAGAATCCATGGGGCGAGGCTGGAATCCCAGGGCGATAGGGCGAAGAGAAAGCCGTAGACGGCCCCGAAAGCGAGCGAACCCACGTCCCCCATGAACACGCGGGCGGGCGGAGCATTGAGAAATAGAAATGGGACGAGGCCGCCCGCAATCGCCAACGCCAGCGCGCCAGCTCCGACCGCCAAACTTCCGAGTACCGGCAGCGTGAGAAGCAATAGCCCTCCGGCAAGACCGTCAAGTCCGTCGCTGAAGTTCACCGCATTGGCGAAGAAGAGAACCCAAAAGGCGGCTAGCCACGGATTTGGAATCGAAGGGTTGAACAGCAGGGGGCTGACTGCGAATGCCTCCAAGATCAACTTCGGAATCCAACTAATACCTCGTTTCTGTGTGAATCGAGGGACAATGAAGTCGTCGAGAAACCCCACGACAGCAAAGGCGAGGAGCAGCCACACGCCGGTCCAGAACTGAGGAGGAAGCTCGGTTCGAGCCGCCCCGAACGCCGCGGCTGCCATGCAACCTGCAAGGGTGATCCATCCTCCCATGCTCGGCGTTCCCTGCTTCTGCTGGTGACCCTGGGGCGCATACTGGCTGATGATGCTGAGCGCTTTGAGGCGCCGAAGCCCTTGCAGGACCGGCCAGGCGACCAGCGACGCAGCTAGGAAAGAGATCCAAAAGGCTTGGTACTCAAACCGCATGGGGCACTCCCGCCGCTTCCAGAGCGCGCTCCATCTCCAGCGCTCGCGAACCCTTGATCAAAGCGACATCGCCAGGCCCCATCCGCCTGAGGACTCGGCCTGCATCGTCCGAATGCGTGAACGAATCAATCCTGCCACCGAAGCCCCGAGCGATCGCCTCGTCGCGAATCCAGAGCGATTCCCTGCCAACGACGGCAAGCCAATCCAGCGCGAGGTCCGCCACGACCGCGCCGACCATTCGATGGTATTCCTCCGCAAAACTGCCGAGCTCCCGCATCTCTCCGAGAATCGCGATCCGGCGCTTCGCGGGCAGGGCTTTCAAGAGGCGCAGTGCTTCAATACAGGATTCCGGACTGGAGTTATACACATCCACCAGCAGGGCATGGTCCCCATGTCTGAGGTAGCGAAGTCGGTCAGGTGGGAGGCTCGATTCCGACAGACCCTCGAGCGCCCTTTCAACGTCCAGACCGAGCGCATGGCAGACGGCTACTGCGGCGGAGGCGTTGCGACCGAACCCTTCCCCAAGACCTGGGATCCACGTTTCGAACCTCCGGGTGTCGAGACGTATTTCGACTCGTGTGCGGTTGGCGCCGGGATCCAGCTCGACGACGCGAACCGACACATCCGCTTCGGCTGAACTCCCGAACGTGACGAGCCTTCCTCGGACTGTCCTCCGCACCTTGTCGGGAAACGGCGTATCCGCCGGAGCGACTGCTACGCCGTCCGCGGGCAAAGAATCGAAGAGCTCGAGCTTGGCGTCCGCGATCGCTTCGAGACTGCCCAGCTCGCCGATGTGAGCCGTGCCGATCCCGGTCAGGACGCCGTGGTGCGGCTGCGAGAACGAACAAAGGTGCCGAATCTGACCGAGACCTCGCATCGCCATTTCTAAGACAGCAAATTTATGATATGGCTCTGCGCACATCCAGGTCATGGGCAAGCCAAACTCGGTGTTCTGATTCCCTTCCGATTTGAGAACCTCGCCAAACGCGCCCAGAGCCGCGGCGATGTACTCTTTCGTCGAGGTCTTGCCAAAGCTGCCGGTCACTCCGATGACCGTCCCTTCGAACTGCCGTCGGATCCACCGGGCGATGCTGGCAAGCGCCTCGACGACATTCGCCACTTGGACCTCGTTGGGAGCGCCGGTTGCCCTCTCCACGAGGCAGGCGCTTGCCCCTTGTCGAGCCGCTTCCGGTACGTAGTCGTGGCCGTCTACCCTCGCTCCACGGACGGCGCAAAAGAGGTCGCCGTCTTTCACCTTGCGGCTATCCACTTGAATCCGCTCGAAGGGCTTACACGCGCTCGGAACCGGCACGCCGAGGATTTCGCTCAGTTGGTCGGGCGTAATCCTCATTTGCGTCTTGCGGCAATCGCCTCAGCCGCCACTTCTCGGTCGTCGAAGTGAATCTTCTCGGTGCCGAGGATCTGATAGTCCTCGTGCCCCTTTCCGGCGATGACGACAACGTCCCCTTCCTTCGCCTCTTGAATCGCTTGATGGATGGCGCGACGGCGGTCCGCGTCCACGCGGATTGCGGTTCCAGGTCGAATGCCGGGGAGGATGTCTCGAATGATGGCGTCTGGGTCCTCGGTCCGAGGGTTGTCGCTTGTGACGTAGACAATGTCGGAGTGCGTTGCGGCTGCGTTACCCATGAGCGGTCGTTTGGTCCGGTCGCGATCGCCGCCACAACCGAAGACCGTAAGGATCCTTTTCGGGTGCAGCTCGCGGACGGCGGTCAACAGTTTCACGAGGGCATCGGGAGTATGCGCGTAGTCAACGAGGACTTGATAAGAGTCGTCCGTCGGCACGCTTTCGAATCGGCCAGGCGCGGGGCGGACGGACTGGAGCGCCTCCACCGCCTCTGCGATCGGCATCCCAAGCGCGACGGCCGCACCGAGCGCACCCATACAGTTTGCGATGTTGAAGGATGCGCCGAGTCCCACTTCGCACTCGTACTTCGCGCCTTCGAACTCGACTGTGAACTGGCAGCGGTTGACCGACGCATGCCCCTCGATCAGCTTGATGTCCGCGCCGGACGACTGTCCATACGTGATGACGCGGGCGCACTCTTCCGCGAGTTTGCGTCCAAATGGGTCGTCCAGATTGAGGACGGCGATCGGCGGCTCGTCCTGCGGGAGGTCAAGGAAGAGCCTTCGTTTCGCGAGGAAATACTCCTCCAGAGACGCGTGATAATCGAGGTGGTCCTGCGTAAGATTTGTAAAAACGGCAACCTGGAATCGCACTCCGTCCACGCGTCGTTGGGCAAGCGCGTGGGACGATGCCTCCATCGCCACTCGCTTCACACCCTGATCGCGAAAAGTCTTCAACAGGCGCTGCACCTGAGGCGGGAAAGGCGTCGTCAACTCGGTGTGGAACACTTGACCGCCGGCGCGCGCACCCAGCGTGCCGAGATAGCCGCCTTGGGATCCGGTGTGGTCGAAAATCTGATATAGAATCCATGCGCTCGTCGTCTTACCATTGGTCCCGGTAATGCCGACGACTTCCAGGTCAGCGGACGGGTCGCCGTACACGACTTTCGCGACGCGCCAACAAGCGTCTACCGCGTCTCGGACCACCGCGGATGGCACGTCCCGATCCTGCAGGTCGTCGTAGACGTCTCGGCGCGTTACGATCACACAGGTAGCGCCTTTCGACAAAGCCTCGTCCACAAAGTTGTGGCTATCCACCCGAGCACCGGGCATGCAGAGGAAGAGGTCGCCTGGTTCGGTAGTGCGGGAGTCAATACTGACGCCACTCACCTCTGCGTCGCCTGCGGCCGCCACCAGGTTCGAAGTCAGGACGGGAGCAAGATCGCGGAATCGCATGGACATTATCCTTGCCCGCGCACCATTCCGGATTTCAGAAGATACTCTGCGATGGCGCGGAACACGGGCCCTGCGACAGCAGCCCCGTAGTAACCGTTCTTCTTGGGGGAGTCGACCATCACGAGAACCGTGTATTCGGGCGAGTCAGCCGAAACATACCCGACGAACGAACTCACGTACAACGAGTTGCTCATCCTGCCCGTCTTGGGGTCCCGTTTCTGCGCCGTTCCCGACTTGCCTGCGATCTCGACGCCCTCGATGCGCAACGCTCGGCCCGTTCCGTGCTCGCCTTGAACGACCGCCTTCATCATCTGCAAGACCGTCCGGGCGGTCTCGGCGCGGAAGAGGGGAACGCCCGGTCGAACCTGCACCCGGCTACTCCCGACCTTCTCGATCAGTCGAGGATGCACTGCTACGCCGTCATTGGCAAAGGCGGTGAACAGGCTCGCCAGTTGGAGCGGCGTTACGGTAATGGATTGGCCAAAGCCCAGTGTCGCGATCTGAATTCGCTTGTCGTATTCGTTCCAGTTGAACTGGCCGGACAAGGCGCCGGGCAGGCCGACATCCGGTTTCTCCAACAGGCCCGAGCGTTTGAGGAAATCATACCATCTTTCTTTGCCGATTGCCATTCCCCACGTCGCGGCGGCGACGTTGCAGCTGACCTCGATGCAGCGGGCGGGATCAACCGCGCCGTGGCCTGGAGAGCCGTGAAGGGCGCAGTGAATGACGTGACTCCCCACGGGAATGGACCCTTTGCAAGAGATGCTGGAGTTAGGCGTGAGCGCGCCGGATTCCAGGCCGAGCGCCACTGTAAATGATTTGAATGTGGACCCGGGTTCGAGAAGCACCGAGACGGCCGGGTTGATTTCCGGAGAAGCGGTCTCGCCCTTCTGCGCGCGCTGCAAGGCGGGCAGAGGGTCCGTCGGATCGAAGGTCGGCCAGGTGGCGAGGGCGCGTACGTTGCCCGTGTGGGACTCGAGGACGATGGCCACGCCTTGCCAAGCCCCGTGGTACTCGCATACCTCGGCGAGGCGTTCCGATGCGAACGCTTGCAGATCTCGGTCGAGCGTCAGGACGACATCCGCGCCGTGCTGGACCTCACGGGAAAGGCCCTCGTCTCTCAACCACGGGATCACGCTGCCGTTTCGGTCAATGAAACCGACCTGAACGCCGTCCTCACCCCGCAGCGTCTCGTTTAGCCCCTTCTCCAGTCCCGAGGCGGGCACACCATCCTTGAGGAATCCGATGACCGTCGCAGCGCTGGGGCCAGCGGGGTACGTTCGCTCGCCCGTGGGGACGAAGCCGATGCCGTCCACTCGAAACGTGCGGCAGAGTTCGAGCAGTCGCTTGCGTCGCTCACGGTCAATTTTCTCTGGGAAGTCGAGTCCACCCCGCCCGCTTCGAGCCAGCGCGATCCCTTGATCGGCAGGAATGCCCAGCACCTCCGACGCCCGAACCCAGAAGGCTCGGCTATCCGTGAGCAGCTTCGGCGTGATCGTGACGTGATAGGCTTCTTCGGTTCGCGCAAGAACGCTGCCGTTATGATCCAAGATCGTGCCCCGCTGAGCCGGAATCGTGTCTCGGTGCGTGAGCTGGTCGTTGGCTTCGGCAATGCGCAGTCGGTCCGCGCGCAGGACGGATGCGAGGCGGACATGTTGGGCGCCAGCGAGGAGAAACCCCGCGCCCACGAGGACGAGGGGCAGGAGAGGAACCGCTGAACCTCTTTTCCTACTCAACCTGTTCCTTTTCCCGATTTACGAGATAGGCAGAGTGAAAGGAGTGTAAACGCGCCCATGCATCCACGGAGAGCGGATTCATGATTCGGTCCGTTTTGCGTTGAACGGCCCGAGCACACTCTTCGACCGCCTGAGCTGTCGCACGATAGTCCTGCTGTCGCTGTCGCGCTTGTTCGAGCGCGCCGTGCCCCAACAAGCCGACGAAGACATGCAGCAACAACAGGAAGACCCCAAAGGAAACGAGAAACAGGGTCAACGTGTTGCCGACGGTAACAGCAACGCGCCGGGAACGAACCGCGGTTGCCGTCCTTACTTCTGGGTGAGAAAGAGCGCTCATGAGATTTCCGTTAGCCTCCTCCTACGGCGCACTGCGCGCAGCCTTGCGCTTCGTGCGCTCGGATTCGTTGCCACTTCCGCTCCGGAAGGGCGAAGGGGTTTCTTGGTCAAAGTCTCGAATTCGTCGCCTAAACTACGGAACGCCAGCTTTGTGGCGCGATCTTCGCCGGAGTGATAGCTGAGGACCGCCATCCGACCGCCTTCTCTCAGGGTTAGCGCGATCGCGCGGATGGCATCCTCCAAGCCTTCGAGTTCGCGGTTTACGACGATCCGCACGGCTTGAAACGTGCGCGTAGCCGGGTGGATTCTCCGTTCGCGAAGGCGAGGGGGAATGGCGTCGAGAACGGCCTGGACCAGGTCTTGGGTCGTCTTCATGGCTCCGCGGCGACGACGCTCCATGATTTTCTTAGCGATCGCGGCGGCGTGCCGCTCCCCTCCGTACTCGGAGAGGACGCGTCGGATCTCGTCGAAGGACGCGCGGTTCAGCCAAGCGGCGGCCGGCTCGCCTCGGGATCGGTCCATGCGCATGTCGAGCGGCGCATCCTCTTGAAAGGTAAAGCCTCGAGTGGGGTCAGCGAAGTGCTCCCAGTTCACTCCGAGGTCGAGAAGCACGCAATCTGGCCCCGCCGGATGATTCTTCGCAACCCAGGACGGGATCTCGCGATAGTCCGCGTGCACGAACAACGTCTTGCATGGCGCATCCGCCAGTCGGGCTCGCGCCGTCTCGAGCATCGCCTCATCCCAGTCGAAAGCCACGAGCGTCCCCTCCTTGCCGATTCGAAGCGCCAGTTCCCAGGCGTGCCCCCCATGCCCGACCGTTCCGTCCACGACGAACTCGCCAGGCTGCGGGTCGAGCAGGTCCAGCACCTGCGACAGCATGACCGGGACGTGGAATTCGGACATTCACGACTCCGCGCGCTCCTCTTCTCTGACGAATGCCTGGCGCTTCCTCAGCGCCTCTGCGCGCTTGGCTGCCAGGGTTTCGTACTCCGCTTTCGTCCAAATCTGAACATGGTCTCCACAGCCGAGAATCACGACTTCCGACTTGGGACCGATCCTGTCTCGAAAACGCTGTGGAATGACGAAGCGACCTTGTCCGTCGCACTTGACATCATCTTCCGCCATGGCGCAAAGGTCGTGCAGCTCGAAGTCACGCTCCCAGTCCCCGGCCGGACGCTCCATCACTCGGAGCAATCGTTCATGCCAGGTGTTTCGAGGATACAGAACGAGACAGCCGAGCGGGTCGGCATGCAAGACGAACGGTTGACCGAGGCGATCCAGCTTTTTCGTGCTGAGGCGAACACGCCCCTTGTCGTCAACGACCGCCTCCTCCATGCCGACGAGCGGCTGGAAGGCGAAGCCCTGGCTTCCTACTTGGCGGTCGGTCATTGTTTCTGCCCCGGGGTGTTTGGAAGACCGGTCCGGATTCCCTTCCCGACCGGTCTTCCGAATGTGAAGCGAGAGCATGGCCCTCTCCGCGGCGGGACGCCCCTCCTTGGGAATCACCGCCACTCCTCACTGCTGGACAACCATAATCTAACCCAGAATTGGGACAAACATGGGAATCAAAATGGCAGTTGTGGAAAAGTCGTAGTGAATTTCTACATGTTATCGAGCGAAAAGGTATACTTTCGTCTACTGAGGCGGCGATTCCACAACCCGATAAAGCTGCAAGTCGCCTTCGGTGTTGAGCAGAGTAACCCGTTGGCCCGCACCTGCGGCGGCAAGGGAGAACCGCTGAAGACGCGACAGAACGAGCCCGTCATGCGACAGCGCTTCGTCCGGCCAGTCATAGCTGGCTACTTCTCGACCCACGTACCACTGAAAGCTGGGGTGGGACACCACGCCCGGCTTCCCCATACCACTCATTCGATAGAAAGAGACCGGCTCTCCGGCTGACTTTGCAAGGGCTGCCATTCTCTTTACTGGGCCGTGCGTCGTTTCCCAATACGATGGGACGCCCCCGAGCAGCGCGAAGAGCAAGAACGGGACGGCTCCGAGCCAGCTTTGAGTGCTGAAGTCCGCCGTCTGCGTCCACGCGAGAATGGCAAGAACCGCTCCGACGAGAGCCGCAAATCCAAGTTCGAGCAAGACGCGCTCGAATCGGTCGGCCGACCCTGCCCCGAGCACCAATCCAAGCCCAACGAGCAGGAACCACGCTGCAGCCAGGTGCGGAACTCTTGCTTGCGACTCGCTCTGCCAACACCCGACCAGCAGTGCGAGGGGCGGCAGGATCGGGAGAATGTAATGAGGAAGCTTCGAACCGGCGACGCTGAACAGGACGAAGATCACCGTTGCCCAAATCCAAAGAAACCGCGTCAGAGGATCGTTCTGCCTGGAACGATAGACCCAGGGCAACAACCAGGAAAACGGCGCCATTGCCACAATCAAAATTGGGATATAGAACCAAAAGCCTGCCCTGTGAGCGGCGTCCTGGCCGAGAAGGCGACCGATGTTTTGTCGGATGACGAACTCCCGAAAGAAATCCGTACCCTCCCGCAAGAGCACCGGCCCGTACCACGCACCCACAACGAGAACAAAGGCGAGTGCGCCTGCGATCCATCCCCCTCGAAGAGCGCTCCGGACGTCCCTCTCCCTCCACAAGAAAAGAGAAACAATGATCAAGAACACTCCGGGGGCCATGGGACCCTTTGCGAGCGTGGCAACCCCCAGAAGAGCGAGGCTGACCACCCTCCAAGTGGCGCTGCGCTCCTCCACGGAACGCCACAGGCTCAACAAACTTGCCGTCAGAAAGAAACACAGCAAAGCGTCCGGCATGAACATGCGTCCGACGCCGAGAAATAGGGGCGAGGTGAGCAGGACGGCAGCCGAGGTCCACGCGGCGCGGTCACCCCAACGGCGCTGAGCGAAACGGAAGAGAAGGACGACCGTGCCGATGGCCGCCAGGACGGAGCCGAGACGGAGCGCCGCCTCGCCCTTGACGCCCATCCACAGAAACAGATTCGCAGCCCAGTACTGAAGGATCGGCTTCTCGAAGAACGGCGCGCCGCCATACGTTGGAACGAACCAGTCCCCCCGAAGCCGCATCTCGGTCAGTGCGGCTGCGTAGATGCCCTCGTCGAGGTCGAAAAGGCCGTAAGACCAGAACCCCCAGAACGCGGCAAGGCCGAAGATGGCGAGGAGCAGCGTTCTGGTCTTCACGGCATCGCGATCCTATCGAGGTGGCTCCGTCTCCCGAATCTCGATCCCGGAGAGCCGGATACTCGTGCCCTTCTTTCGGACGAGCCGGATGAAGCGGACCGTCTGGGGCAATGCTCGATAAGCCACCCGCCACACTGACGGATTGGCCGGGTCTACGTCTCGCTGGAATCGAACGGTCCTTTGCCAGTCGATCTCGACCGCAAACGTTCTCGCCTGCTCCAGCCGCTGACCGGTGCTGTATACCAGAATCTCGAACTGATTCCACACCGCGTCGTGGTCGCCGTTCGTGAGGAGGACGATTTCGCCGATGGGTCGGTCCCGCCCGATGTCAATCTCGATCCATTCGGCGTCGGCTTGGTAGGAAGTGTCGGGGTCGCCATCCACCAGGGCGTTGAGCGCTTCGAGGGAGCTGTTCGCGGAGTCCAACACGACCTTGTTCCTTGCCCAGTCCTCGGGCTTGATCGGACGGTGGGTCACATTGAAGCGCAGCTCCACGAACGCCACCTGGCGGTTGCCCCGTGCATACGCGTCCACGAGCTGCCACGCCTTCAGCCACGACCACTCCCGCTGGCCCTCATACTCGATTTCAACAAGAAACACGCCGTTCGTCCCGACTACGTCAATGGGACCGAACGGGTTCGGCTTGAGTGTGTGGCCGGTCGCGGTCGTGAACGGCTGGTCGAGGCCGGTGGGGCGGTTCGGCAGGAACGCAGTTCCATTCGCGATGTCCACTTCGAAGACGGGCGGCGCGTCGGGAATCACGCCTTGTTTCATCTGGTAGAAGCGAAGCTTGCCGGTTTGGATCGGGATGCCGTTCCGATCGAGGCACCGCACGATGACGACATTCGGCATCGAGTAGAGGTACTCGCCGAAGAAGCCACGGCGGTAGCCGACATTGGCGTTCAGAGCGAAGGCGGATGTCGCAGAGTAAAGGTCAGTTCTCTGATACAGAGCGTGGACATAGGCGGGATCGGGGACGTCTTCGATGTAGGTGGGAAGACTGCGCGGGAGACCCAAGTCGTTGCGAGTATCTCCACCGCCCATGAGCGGGTTGGGAGGATCGATCGCTCCGCGAGTCAGCACGTGGTCCCCGACCTTCAGGCGTACCTTGCCACCGCTCCCGTCTGGCATGGAGGGGTCCACGTTCATCTGATACATGTCAATCAACCCGATCTGGTGGCTCATTTCGTGGAGTAGCGCGCGATCCATGCGCGTTCGCACGGAGTCAATGTATTTCTCCGCTTCTCCAAAAGAGGAATCGAAGCCCCAGTCGCCGTCATACCTCATGTCTTGTTGATTGTTCGGCACGTGCACGCCGCCCTGAAGCGTTCCGTCGGGCACGATCGTGATTCGCTGGATCCGCGTGCTCTCGCGGATCCCGTCCGGCGCAAAGCTGAACCGACTGTGGCGGAAGAGCACCTCGTTCCAGATGCGAAACTGCCATTGGATCCAGTCTTCGAACGCACGGCTGCCCATCCCATTCGGTTCTCTTGCGAACATCTTGTAGAACGATTCATCCACCCAAATCGCCAGGTTCAGCGCTCCAGCCTGGATCTCGAGAGCGTTGTTTCCTTCCACCGCGTCCGGCCCGCTCGGGGTCAGCGCGAACCGAATCGGATTGAGGCGGTGATCGTTGGGAACGATGTCGAACGGGGCGCGAAACTCCACCTGGACGGATTCGCCCGGCTGGAGGGTCCGCGACACTTCCCCTTTGGGGGCCTCCGACCAGTCCTTCGACCAAGTGTAGCGGAAGCCGGACGAGGGCGCATCGCCCACATTCTTGATCGTGGCCGTGTAGGTAACCAGCTCACCCTTGGAGGGCCACTGTTTGGCTCCCGCGTTGCCGGGCTTCTGCATCACTCCAGCTTCTTGCCCTTCCGCGCTGATTCGCACGTAGGCATCGCCGGAGGGGTCGAAGCGTGGGTACTCAGGTGTTCGCGAGATCTGTGTAACGCTGAGGTCCGGCCCAGCCGCGGGCCCGATCGGCTCGGTTTCGATGATGAGACGCGGGCGGCCGGACGTGGCTTGCGAAGACTCGACGGATAGCTTGCCGTTCGTCTCGATGACCCAGCCGTAGTTCTCGTACCACCGCTCGTACATCTGCTGTACGTCGTTCTCGAGGCCGGTGAATTCGATCGTCTGGGCGCTTTGCGACACCGGAACCTGAGCGCTGGGGGAGGGGGCTGTGAACTCTGCACCCCCATTTCGCCACCGTATCTTCTTTTGTCCGTGAAAGAGCTGATGGGACCAGGTCGAGTTCATCGCGTCGGCAGGCGCCTCGCCGCTAATGCCTCCGCCTTCGAACCAGGGGCCGCGGAACCGCTTGAGCGTAACGGTGCCCGCTTGCTCGACTTGCACGACTGTGAGGACCAACTTCGCCGAGACAATCCTCTTGCGCGGGCCGATTGCGCGCTCCAGATCTCCGAATCGAATCAAGACCTTGTGGTCGGGGCTTAGAGTCAGAAGCGTGCCTTGTCCGAACGACGCCTCGGGAGCGCTCTTGGAGAGAGTCGTGTCCTCGCAAGACCAGTAGCGGCTGTCTTCCGGAAGGTCAGCGCCTCGATACAGCGTAACCGTGTGGGTTTGGACGACGAGGGCAACTGCAAGGGCGATCATCGCCCGCAATTCTACTGCATATCGTGGGCAATCCGAGGCTGGCTACGATTGCGCCTGAGCAACGGAGGCGCCGTCGAGCTTGCGTTTCAGCACTTCGAGGGCCTTTTGGAGTTGTACGTCGCTGTCCAGCTTCCCTTGCTCGACTCCGGGCGGATTCTTGATCTCGATTTCCGGTTTGAGCTGCCCGCCGATCACTTCGCCCCACTCGTTTTCAATGCGCTGAACCGAGTCCCCGCCCGGGAGGTAATAGCGACCGATCGTAACCTTCAGCTGGGCGCCGTCCGGGAGGTCGTAGATGGACTGCACGGATCCCTTGCCGTACGTCGGCTCGCCGACGAGCGTCGCTCTTTGGTAATCCCGTAAGACACCAGCGAAGATCTCCGCCGCGCTGGCGCTATTCCCGTTGATGAGGACGACGATCGGGTAGTTGCGGCTATCTGCGTACCCTCGTGGTCCGAAGTACGGCAGCCTGCTGCCTCCCCGCTCTTCGAGGGTCACGATCAGTTTTCCGTCGAGGAACCGAGCAAGCATCTCTCCGGCGCGTTCGAGCAGGCCGCCCGGGTTGTCCCGCACGTCTATGATCAAACCCTTCAGTCCTTTCCGCTCGAGGTCGGCAAGCTCTCGATCGAATTGTGATACGATCGTATCGCTGAAGGAACGAATCAGCAGATAGCCGATGTGGTCTTCGAGCATCTCACCGTAGACGTCCTGGATGACGACCTTTTCGCGGGTGAGGCGATAGGTCTTCGTCTGTCCGGTCGAAGGTCGCAACACCTCGAGAGTAACTTGCGTCCCTTCTTCGCCGCGAATCTTGCCCACCGCAGCCTCCACGTCCACGATGGATTCGCCGTTCACCTTCGTGATGATGTCCCCAGGCTTGATCCCAGCCCTTTCGGCGGGGCCGCCCCGGAACACGCGCCCTACGAGCGCGCCCAGCTCATGCACGCCGAGCTCCGCCCCGATGCCTCCCGTTCCGAGGAACCTGCCCTGCGTCCGCTCGTCGAACCGACTGGCGAACTCGGGCGGCAGGAACGCGGTGTGCGGATCGCCGAGCGAGTCGAGCATCCCCTGAATGGCCGCGTAGGTCAGGTCTTCCGTCTTTGGGTCGCCGTAGTAGGCTTCCCGCACCGTGGCCAAGGCGTCGTTGAAGACCGCCGTGGGGCGATCGGGGGATTCGCGCCCCTTTTGCCCCAGCGCCTCCTTGAGCGCAGTGAGGTTCGGCGCATGCCCGACCGCAAGGTCCCTTGCGCCAAAGCCGAGCGTGAGACCCAACACGAAAAGAGCGAGGGCGCCCAGAAATCCTTTCATTCCGCTCCGACCTCCTCACTGCCCTTCACGGAAAGCAAGAACGGCTCCCGGAGAAGCGGCTTCTTCTCCTTCGAGTAGTAGATGCCGGTGGGCAAGCTGAAGCCGGAACCGGTCTCGAGAGGATAGAACTCGATTCGAATGCCCAGGCCAGCCGCCTGCCCGCTCTCTTCGGCGCCCATAGCCGTTAGGGCGTTCACGAACAGCTCCGCCTCCTTTGTCGTTCCGACGTCGGCGAGAACTTTCAAACCGGCGGCCTTCCGGATGGCCTCAGTGGGCACGCTCTCAATCGGGGAAAGGGCAGCATCGGGCTTCGGTTTGACATAACCCAGCGCGCCTGTCGCGCCCAAGAGACCAAGCGTTCGGCGAACCTGCTCCAGGTCACCCCCGGGATTGTTGCGCACGTCTATCGCTTCGACTTTGCCGGTCCGCAGAGCCTCTGCAATGCGTTCCGCACTGTCCGCCCCGAACGCAGCAATGCGAAGCGTCCTACCGTTGAGAGTTACGGTGTCAAAACGGGTAACGCGTCGGTTGACCTTCAGGGGTATCTCCTTGCCATCGCGCAGGACCGACAGCTCGACGGTTCCGCGGTCCACCGCCGTGAGTTCGTGAAAGGCCTTATCCCATAGTATCAGCTTTTCGGCTCTTTCTTGTAGCGCGGAGAGCTTCTTTTGAAACTCCTCCCTCGTAATCTTCCCTTCGTCCCGCTGCTTGTGAAGGTCTTCCCACTCTGGTCGGAGGCTTCGATTCGCCACCCAGTGCCCTTGGAGCGATTCAATCCAGTCGCCCGGCTTAATGCCTGCCTCCTCCGCGGGACTGCCAGGCGCGACGGCGAGAACCATCAAAGGGTACATGTAGTCCTCGCCACGCTTGATCCGAACGAGCTGCAAGTAGGCGCCGATGCCGTGTGCTTCGCCGTCGTAGTAATCACGGATCGCCTGGAACTCCGGTTTGGAGTAGAACTCTGCGCCGGTGGCATTCAGAGACTCCACCAGCCCGCGGACCGTTCCGTCCGAAAGCGGAGCCATTTCGGTGACGGGATCCACGTAGTGGCGCAATGCCAAGCGCCGCACGTTGTCGAAGTAGGAAGCCGCCGAGGTGCCGTCCGAAAGACGAACCGGCTCCGAAGCCGAGGCGACCATGCCCAAGAAAGGGCGGGACGAACCAGCAGAGCCCAGTTCGTAGTTCGTTCGAAGTTGACTGCCGACGAGGACGCCCGCCGCCGCACAGGCGACGAGCGCCGAGGTCATCCAGAATCGCTTGCTTCTTGTGTTCACTTGGATTAACAGGGCGCTTCGCTTGCTTCGACGCCCGGCAGTTCGTTGATCTTTCGAACGCGACGGACGTGCCGTTCTTCCTCGCTTGGAGGCGTGGACAGAAAGATGTCCATGATTTGGATCGCCAGCTCCGGGTCAATCAGGCGGGCGCCGATGCAAAGGATGTTTGCATGATTGTGCTCGCGCGCCAGGCGAGCGGCGTCTTCTGACCAGCAGGTTGCCGCCCGGACACCGCGAAACTTGTTCGCCGTGATCGCCATTCCGATACCCGTCCCACAGACGAGGATCCCGAAATCGGCTTCGCCTTTTTGTACTCGAACGGCGACTTCGCAGGCTGCATCCGGATAGTCGTAGGCGCTCTCGTCGGTCGCGCCGTACTCGCGCACAGCGTGGCCCTCATCGAGCAGTCTTGCGGCCAGGATGCGGCGAAGCGCAAAGCCGGCGTGGTCGGATCCCAACACGATAGTCATTGATTTATCAGCTCCTTTGTCATACGTCGAATTGTCTCGCTCCGATGCGTCAGAAGACGATCGAGCATCGCCCGCGGCAGCTCGATTCTGCCCGCTTTCGCAAAACCCAGCAAGGGTTCCAGGACCTGCTCGTACTGTTCTGACATCAGACCTGTGAGTTCGTCGAACGATCTCGTTCCCGGCATTTTGAACAGAGACTGTAACGCCGCCGCTCGCACGTCCGGGTTCGGATCCGTCAGCAACGCCCTCAACTGCTGGACGTGTTCAGCGCGCGGATCGTTCCCCAACTCTTGAGCCACGATCCGCCGAACCTCGGCGTATTCGCTCCGGAGGCCGGTATAGCCGCGAGAGCGAACGACCGGATCGTTTGCCTTTGCGAGAGCCGCGAAACAGTAAGCCTGAACGGCAACGGAGAGATCGTTGACGCTTCCCCATTCCATCCGGCGATCCACCGGGTCCACGTTTGCGTTGGCGTGTTTCGCGACCTCGAGTCGCACCATCGGATCCACTTCGAGCAGAAACACCATCATCGCTCGTTGAGCGTTTTCCGTGTTTAGGTCGGCCAGGGCGCGCACGGCTTCCCGGCGGGTAAGCCAGCTCCTCGATGCGTACAACACGGTGATGTCGGCAATCACATCGTCGCGGTGCGCTCGCGCCAGAAGCTTCGCTGCCGTCGCTGCAGCATCATCGTAGAAGCGGGATTGGCGCACCAATCGCTTGAAGGTCGGATACGATTCTTCGCCAATCTGATAGTACAGCGCCTCGGCCATCGCGACCGCGACATCCTGATCTGGCTCAACGAGGATTCCGGATTGAAGCGCCTGCGCAGCCTCCGCGTTCTTGACTTTCTGGAAGTACCGAGCTGCGTTCAGCCGAACGAGCGGGGTCGGGTCCTGCAGCAGAGCCACGACCTGCCCCGCCTGCTCCGGCGTCGCTGCGACGACCGCTCGCGCGCGACTCCGCGGATCTTCCGACTGGAGGGATCCTCCGCCTCGAATCTCCGCATCGTCGTCTTGGATCACGGGCACGTCGGTCGGGGCATCGCGAACGATCCGGAATTCGTCAATGAAATACGTGATACGATCCAGATCCTGATGCTGGTTGCTGCTGAACTGGCGCGTGTCTCCGATGGCGATATCGCGGACGATGTAGGTTCCTTCGCCCAGCGCTTTCCGAATCTGGGCTTCCAGCGGGACGACGATGCGTTGCCACGTGCCGTTGGGAACGAACTTCGCCCGCTCGAGTTGCGTGGCTTCGCCCCACTGCTCGAGATACGGCCCGGTCAGCATTACGACCAAACGCTTCCCGTCATCAAGGGTGATGACCAAGCCGCAGTTCCTCTGCGAGGTCGTCTTGAAGTAGAAATCGAGGTACGGATACGCGCGCGTGTCGTAGCCGCCGAAGGTCGGATCAATCTTGCCGTCTTTGCCATGTTTGCCGAACAACGTAATCCGTCCCCAGTGGACGCCGCCCGAGTCGGTGATCTGCAAGCAGTTCCCGCGCGCTCCGTCCGGCACGATTGTCGCCACCCAGCCGTTTTGGTCGGGACGCACGTCACCCGCCATACCCACATCCGATTCGAATGAGTTCGAGACAAGCTCCGGCCCGCTGTCCACGCGGAAGGCGTACCGTACTACATTTCCGCCATTCTCCGTCCTCGCGTCTACCGTAATCTCATAGGTGCCCGGCGTGGCGTCGGCGGGAGCTTCCAAGGTGAGAAGGTGCGTTTCGAAACCGAAGGGATCGAGCGAAACCTGTGCCGGGCCGACGAGACGAAAACGGCTTGGAACCGAGTAAGTCAGATTGGCGGTAACGGTCGCACTCGATGGGTTGTGCAGGCGGAGCGTGAGCGCGCCAACGGTACCGGTCAACCGAGGGCCGCCGTGCATCTCTACGCTCGCTTCGATCGGCATGTGCGAGCGAAGAACGATCAGGCGCTCCGTCCGCGATCCATCCGAACCGACGAGCGTCGCTCGGAAATAGTGGGTACCCGGTGAGCTGACAGCCGATGTCCAATTGCTGACGGGCCGCCCCTCGGGGTCGGTGACGACAACGCGCGCCCCCGCGATGCCTTGGACGGCAAACGAGTTCCCGATGACCACGTCGCCGGGAGCGTCTACCGCAAAGGGTTGAGGGCCCTGACCCAAGCGAAGGGCGTTGAGTTCGCAGGTCGTATCCGTACCGAGATTCGCTTCGAAGACGACCATGAAGTGGTCTCCCACGTTCAGGTAGCCCAGCACGTCCGCGGGCAGCGAGCCGAGGACGAAGTCCGCCATGTCGAAACGGACGAAGCAAAGGTCTTTGCCGCCCTTGCGAATCCGCGCCAGGGACTCGCGGGCGAAGTTCAGTTCGTTGTTGAGCAAGTAGTCCTCTTCATCGAAGTCCTTCAAAAGAGGCGAGTCGGCCTCGGCCACGCGAAACAGCGTCATCGCGCCTCTCGCTTCGACGGAGAGTTCCGTCCCGAGGCGCGCGCTCAAGTCCTCGGGCGTTAGATACGGAAGCTTCGCCCACGGATCGTCGGCTACGTCCGACCAGCGGTAGGTTCGCCCCTCGAAGCGGTGCGTCTGCTCGAAAGCGGCCTGGAAGTCCGGATCAGTGCGGTTGCTCATCCGCGCCCACATGCCGGGCCGGACGCTGAAAGCCATAAGGTCTCTCAGCCAGGCGAACCATCCCGTGTATCCGGCCTGATCCACGGTGTATCCGTGCGCCTCTCCGCCGTGAAGGGAGGGCAGTTCGGCGAACGGGACGCCACCGTAGCCCCAACGGCGGTAGGTGTCTTCGATCTGGTGGTACCACTCGTGCACCATCGCCTCCGTGTGTCCGATCCGGAAACCGCCTTCCCTGCCGTTGGAGACGATGACGAAGCTCTGTGTCGCGTTGTTGGTTCGTCCAGCCGTTCCGCCGAAACTGAAACTGTCAATGGGGCCGGGAACGTACATGTACAAGATCGAGTCATAGTCGCCCGGGTTGAAACGACCGACCAGATAGTTGGCGCCTGCGTCTCGTGGATCGAGCGCCCACACCTGACCCGCTCGATACTCGCCACGGACCGGTTCCTCTTCGATGCTGGCGGTGATCTGAACATCCAGCGCGCCACGCGTAAACGCCTCGACGACCGCTTCAAAGCGCGCAAAGGTCTCCAAAGCAAAGGCGATCTCCGGAGCCGCCATGACCGTCCGCTGCGGCATCACCACTCCGTCTGCGTCCGTGAACTGAACATTGAGTCGGCGGAACAGCACCGCTTTGACCTTCCACGGCTTGGCCTGCCCCGCGGCGATGCGTTCCTGGGCTTGAGCATACAGCTGACGGAATTCGTCCCATCCGCCGTTTCCAAGGACCACCCTCTCCGGGTTGCCCCAACGATTGAGCAGGACGCGCCAACCGTTCCACTCCACATAGGGCTGAGTTTCCGGTACGGGAGCGAGATTCGACGCAGGAAACCGGATAGGAACGGTCTGCTCGGGCACCTGTCGAGAGTCGGGATCCACCTGTCCGAAGAACGTCTTTTGTCCCAGCACTACCCAGCCGTCTTCGGCTTGCAAAGTGGGGCTTCCGTTCGTCCCAGACAAGGCGAGCGATCCGACGACGAGACTAACCAGCGAAAGAATCATTCCTGTCCCCTTTCCTCATTGAACAGACGAGCGAGAAGAACGGTCGTCGCATCTTTCCTCAAGAACCGGAGCCCTCCCCCCTCATCACTCGGCGAAACTCCGCGCCGAGCGCTTCCAAGAGGATGTTCACTCTACCCCCTGCGCGAAGCAGCACGTCCGGGTCCACACCGATGATCCGATTCCTCTTGCCCGCCGCCGTCGCGTCCCAGGGAGAACCGACGAACTCGCTCGCGTCGCCCGCGACGACGATGATGTCGGGATTCCATGCGAGGATCTGCTCGGGGCTGACCTGTACGAACTTGTCAGCGTCGGGGCCTACCGGTTCGGCGCCGCACGCGCGAACGACATCGGCCTGGAAGGTATTGCGGCCCGCAGCCCACGGCTGTTGCGCTCCCATCACGACGAGAGCCTTGGGCTTAGGATTCAGAGGATCCAGCCTCCACCCGTTTTCAAGCCCTTCGACTTCGCGAACGCGCTTGTCCGCCACCGTTTGCCGCAGGAAGAAGGTGCCGAACTGGTAGACCGTCCGCTTCCAATCCTCAAGCGAGTGAATGTCCACGACCCAGACGTCCGCGCCGATCTTCTTGGCTTGCGCCTCCCACTGCGGGTTGAAGACTGCGCGGTCCGCAACGATGAGATCGGGTTGGAGGTTGGCGATCGCCTCCCAGTCGGGTTCCGGGTTTGCCACGATCGCGGCCTCGCGTACGGAAGAAGGAACCGTGCATTGGGATGTGCGCCCAATCAGGTACGCCTCTCCGTCCACCAGGCCGAGTAGCTCGGTCGTACTGGGGCTAAGCGAGATGACCCGAGCGTAAATCTTGTCGGGAACCACGTCCCGGGAGATCTGGACCTTTTGGCATGCGCCGAGAACCAGGCTGAGAGTCAGGACGAGCAGCGCGACGGCGCCGCGGGCAAAGTTCGTCATCGGCGCCTATTCTGACATGAACGGAAGAATTGCTTGGTGGAACAACCGCCCGTGGCGTTGCGTCGGATACAATACAAAGGAGGGGAAGCATCATGGAAGTTCTCATCGCAGCTGCAGTCATCGCCCTTGCCGGCATCAGCGGTACGCTGAAGACTCCCGCAGGCGCGCCGGTTCCGGGCATAACCGTCGAGGTGCAGACATCCTCTGGCGCGCTCACAGCCGTTACGTCGGAGACCGGCGAATTCGTCCTGAACGGCGTACCGGAGGGCGTTCACGCGGTCAGCCTAACGAAGGACCGCTACACGATCCAGCTGCCGGAGATGCGCGTTTCGGGAGACACCAAGGTGGCCCTGTTCTGGAACCCGACCGTTACGGCCGACGACCGCACGCGCATCGTCCAAGAGGCGTTCCAGATGGGCACCGACATGCTGAATCAAGGCCGGTACGACGCGGCCCAGCAAGAGTTCTTGCGAGGGCTTTATGCGGACACTGCGCAAGCGCCGCTCTGGGCTTCCCTCGCCCTCGCCTACGTCGGCAGCCGCAATTTCGATGGCGCCCTATTCGCGGCGAAGATGGCCATGACCCTCTCTCCTCGCGAAGGCGCTTACCCGAACAACGTGGGAACCATCCTGTTCCGAATGGGTCAACCCGCCGAAGCGATTCCCTACTTCCAACTGGCGCTGGAGCTGAACCCCGCAGGCAGCGGCCTCTATCTGTACAACCTCGCCGCCTGTCAGGTGGCCTTAGGAGACAACGAAGCCGCCATCCGCTCGTACCAAGAAGCCGCCAAGGAGGATGTCATGCCTGCCAGCGGTCATTTCTATTTGGGACAGCTGCTCGCGAGACAAGGACACCGGGAAGAGGCGGTATCCGCCTTGCAGAACTACCTTCGTGCCGCTCCGAACGGCACATTCGCCCGAGAGGCCAACGCGCTGCTCCAGAGTCTGCGAGGTTAGGGAAAGGGATGGTGCCGCAGGCCGGAATCGAACCGGCGACCCACGGATTTTCAGTCCGTTGCTCTACCATCTGAGCTACCGCGGCAGCCTATGGCGCGGACGACGGGACTTGAACCCGCGGCCTCCGGCGTGACAGGCCGGCGCTCTAACCAACTGAGCTACGCCCGCGTTAGGCCCCGATTATGACGCAAGCGCCGCTCCCTGCGCAAGAGGGACCGGTATCCTATAAGCCGATGCACGCAACACCAGGGGACGAGCGGGTTCACATCGTCGAAGTAGGCCCTCGGGACGGATTGCAGACGATCCAAGCGACGATCCCGACCGAAGTGAAGGTCGCGTTCGTCAACGCCCTGAGCGAGTCGGGGTTAGAAGAGATCGAGGTTTCGTCCTTCGTCTCGCCGAAGTGGGTTCCGCAACTCGCCGACGCCGCAGAAGTGTTCGCTCAGATCCGTAGAGTGCCGGGGGTCGTCTACTCGGCGCTCGTTCCGAACGAGAAAGGTCTGGAGCGCGCGCTGGCCGCCCAAGTGGACAAGATCGCCGTCTTCACGGCGGCAAGCGAGACGTTCAACCAGAAGAACATCGCGGCGACGATCGAAGAGTCCATCGAGCACTTTCGTCCCGTTGTGGCGCAGTCCACTGTGCCGGTTCGGGGATACGTTTCGACGGCGTTCTACTGCCCGTACGAAGGAAAGATTGCGCCCTCGCAGGTCGTCCCAGTCGTCCTCCAGCTCCTCGAGCTGGGCGTCCACGAGATCTCGATCGGCGACACAATCGGGAAGGCTACGACGGAGGATGTCGAGGCGCTGCTGGACGCGTTGCTCGAGGTGGTGGAGCCATCCCGCGTTGCGATGCATTTCCACGATACGTATGGAAAAGCGGTTGCCAACGCGCGCGTCGCCTACGACATGGGTATCCGGAGGTTTGACTCTTCGGCCGGCGGCATCGGCGGGTGCCCGTTCGCCCCGGGCGCTCCGGGCAACGTCTCGACGCAGGCGCTGCTCCGGGAGTTCGCGGGGCTCCACTCCGTAGAGATCGCCGCCATAGACCGCGCCGCTGCCATCGTTCAACGCTGGACGGGCTGAGGCTCCGCGTACCGCTTCCTGGCTCGTCATAATGCGCAACCGATGGCGACCGGGGCGCAGGAAAAAGCAGACACCGACGTGGCGGCATCCCAGTCGCCGCGCCCCCTGACGCTCCGAGAGACCCTTGCCTTCTACCTGCCGGTTGCAGCCTCATGGCTTCTCATGGCCCTCGAAGGCCCGATCATCTATTCGTTTGTCAACCGGCTTCCTGAGACCACCGACGTAACGCGCGCCGCGCTCAGCGTCGTCATCGGGCTCTCCATCTGGATCGAGGCACCCGTCATCGGCTTGCTCTCCACCTCGACGACGCTCGCCAGGAACCGCCAACACTATTGGCAGCTTCGCAGGTTCACTCTACACCTTTGCGCCGCCGTAACTTTCGTCGCAGCAGCGGTCGCCCTGACACCTCTATACGACCTCATCGTTCGCGTTTGGATGAACCAACCGAAGGACGTCGCCGACGGGGCCCGCATTGGCATGATCCTGATGATTCCCTGGAGCGCGGCGATTGGATGGCGCCGGTACACCCAGGGCATTCTCATCCGTCACGGGGCGACGCGAGCCGTCGGGGTCGGGACGGCGGTTCGTTTGGTTGCAGCCGGCGTCGCAGCGTTCCTCGTTTTTCAGTTCACGAGTTTGAACGGTATCTGGCTCGGTGGTTGTGCGTGGGTGGCTGCCGTCGTCTCTGAAGCGATCTACGCTCATTGGGTCGCTCGACCGGTCATCGCGCAGCTGGTCAAAACGGAGACGCCCGAACGACTGGGGTATCGAGAGTTGGCCCGCTTCCATTTGCCGCTCTCGATCACCTCGATGATCTCGATTCTCGCGAAGCCGATTATTCAGACAGCCTTGTCGTATGGCAAGAATCCCGCCGCGCTCGTGTCGGCTTACGAGATGGGTTGGATCTTCATGTTCCCACTTCGGGCGCTCGGATTCGCTCTGCCGGAGGTGATCATCCGGCTCCAGGAAGAGGAAAACTCCCACTCGTTCCTGTTCCGCTTCTGTCTCTCGTTGGGCGCGATTGCGTCCGCCGCCCTTCTCCTTTTCATCCTCACACCGCTTGGGGATCTTTACTTGCACGGAGTCCTCTCGCTGCCCCCGGACAACGCCGCGTTGGCTCGTCAGTGGGCTCTGGCCGCCTCTGCCATCCCGTTCCTGACCTGTCTGCAAGCGTGGCTGCGGGGCATGCTCACCGCGCTCCGTAGGACGTCCGCCCTCAGCTTCAGCATGGGGGTGTATTTGGGTGTGTTGGTCCTCTTCCTCATCGGCGGCGTCCTCTTGGGACGGATGACCGTCCTCACCCCCGCCTACGGTATCACCGTCGCCGCGCTCGCGGAAACGGTGACGCTTTACAGCTTCTATCGAAGCGCCACGCAACCAAGGGATCCAACGCCGCCTACGGAATCGCCTTCTTAAGGAAGCGCGCCGCGGCCTGTTTGAGTTGACGCAGACACTTCTCGTCAATGTACATCATGTGTCCCGCCTCGAACTCTTCCGTCGTGAAGTTGTCGCGCAGCGAAGGGTCGAGGCCCATGTGCGCGAGTGTCCATTCCGTCGCGAAGTAGGGAGTGGCGAGGTCGTAGTATCCGCTCGCAATGAGGACCTTCATGTAGGGGTTCTTGCTCACAGCGTCGCGGAGCGCGTCGCTCGTGTCCGGATGCCCCTGGGCGGCGCTTCCCCAGTCCCACTTCTCCCAAAGTTTCTCGCCGAACACGTGATACGGTTCGTCGGTGCGAAACTTGAGCTGGCGCCGGATGTAGTCGTTAACCATCGCCGTGTAGGGCGGGCGCGTTGCCGCCATCGCCGGGTCATGCTCGGGCCGCGCTTCCACCACGTCCTTGTCAATCCCCTTGAAGCGGCTGTCCAACCGCCCGACGGTGCGCCGTTCGTGCCGTAGCAGCTCTTTGCAGAACTGGTGGATATTGATCCGCAGGTTGGAGTAGTCAATGAACTCCTTGCGTAGACCCGTGAACTTCGCGAGCTGGTCAATCGCTCTTTGTCTTTCCGCGTCGGTGATTCGGTCGCCTTTCTGCAAAATGGCGTAATACTCGGAGGTCGCCCACTCTTCGCACTCTCTCAGTGTTTCGCGGAGCGGGCGCTTGGTGTCAATCCTCTTGTGGTAGTACGCGGTGGCGCAGTAAGAGGGCAGGAAGAGGACGTAGGGCAGATCATTCCCCTGGGTGAAACGCGCCGTCTGAAAGTTGAGAATCGCGCTCACGAGCACGATGCCGCTGAAGGCGATCCCCTTCTCGATGAGGTGCCCCGCCAGACCGGCGGCTCGCGTCGTGCCATAGCTCTCGCCGACCAGGAACAGCGGCGACGCCCATCGGTCATATCGTGAGAGATAGAGACGGATGAACTCACCCACCGACTCGATGTCGCCCTTCAGGCCCCAGAACTTCCTGTCCAGTTCTTCGGTCGCCGCGCGGCTGAAACCGGTGCCGACCGGATCAATGAAGACGACGTCCGTTTCGGTGAGCCACGTGTGCGGATTGTCAACAAGCTGATACGGCGGAGGCGGAAGCTCGCCACCCGGCAGCATCTTCGCTCGCTTCGGCCCCACTGTGCCCAAGTGCAGCCAAACCGAGGACGAACCCGGTCCCCCGTTGAAAAGAGAACATCAGCGGCCGAGGCTTTTTGGCGCTCGATTTCACCGTGTAGGCGATGAAGAAGATGTTCGCCTCGTGTTCGCCGAAGTCGTTCTTCAGCGGGAGGAAGCCGGTCGTTACCTCGTACTTGAGCGGCTTGCCCTGAATCGTGATCTGGTGCTGGGTGGTAACAGGAGGATCGGTGGACAGCGGCCGCCGCTTCTCGTCTTTCTGCTCTTCCGTGCGTTTCGCTTCTTCCGACATAACGGCGAGATTATGGCGCGGGCGTAAGCCGACCGCGTGGGAATGACCGCTGGTACGCCTGCACAGGAGTTGGCGACCCGTCAGGACAACGCCGTTGCGGCGGGATTCACCGCCAGCCGTAGACCCACCAGTTCGCCGGCGCGACGCGATCGGCGGGGTCGGCCAGCGTCAGCAGGAAGCCGATGGGCGCAGGCCCCAGATCGTCCGCTCTCGCGTTGTACTGGGTGGCTCCCCAACGGGTTCCGAGAGCGACGACGGCGAACGATGCAAACCGACGCGTGCTCCTATCAAACTCCGCATAACCCAGAAACTTCACGTCCACGCCCCGCTTCCGGCGCTGAGGGTTGTTCATGTCATCAAACCCGCGAATCGCCCAGGTTCCTTCCTCCTCGACAAAAGCCTCGCCGGTGATCTTCAGGCGGATTCTCTCGTCCGAAACCTCGACGGCCTCGGAACGGAGTACAGCCCGTTGCACAGCGTTCTCCGCATAAGGAGGAGATTGCCCTCGGACGGTGTCAATCAGGTGCGCCCTCGCAAAGCGCCTCGCCGCGGGAGCGACGAGTGCCGCAGTCGAGCCGACCTCCGCCTTCTCCGGCGCCAACGAAAGCATCTCGTCTCGGCGGAACCAGGCGAAGTCTTGGTTCCAAGCGTCTCCCCGCCAATCCTTGGGGGTTTCCTCCCGCGGCAAGTCCCGGACGACGACTCGAAGAACGAGACCGTCCTTCGGATAGAGGCGCTCGGGTCGCTGGAGTTGGTCAGCCCAGTCGCGCGGGTTATCCGTCCGAAGGCGCTGCTGTTTGGTCATTGAGTTCCACTTCTCGAGAGCGCGGCGGAGCATGTCCGCCATCCGCTTCGGGTCGTTCGTGTTTGCGGACGCCAAGAGAACGCCATTCGGCGCGGCCGCATACGTTCCCTGACGCGTGTTGGTCGGCTGGGTACGTCCGGCGTAGTGCCCCTGTTCGGCAATTTGCTGGAAGAGGCGACACTCGGGGTCTGTGCCCCTCTGGAGGCGACTGACTTCGTCCGCAGCGGGAATGAAGTGGGAGGCAAGTTCGACTACGCTCGGGTCAGACCAGACGGCCCGTCTGGCGATGATGCCGTTGTTTCACGTACAGCCGAGCGGGTGCCCGTTCATGGCCCAAAGGAGGATCGGCTTGTCCTTCACTTGGGCCTCGACGACCGCGTCGTAGAAGGTGGGACGCCAAGCGATGCCCTCGAAGACGCACTCGGCGGGCTTGGGTTCGAGGTACCGCTTCCATTGGTCGAAGTTCTGCTCGGTGAGGTCAACGCCAGCCCCGAGAGCGACAACAGCGGCGATTGCCAAGGCGCTCATACGACGATTATAGCTCCGATCTTTCGCGCATCGTATGGGTCGAGCGGTTCACCCTCGCGGCCAGAGCCATCCGAACGTCCCCGCCGTGAGCCCGGTGTAGACGACGGCGTCGAACAAGAACGTCCAGAACGACCGCGAGGATCCGCCGAACCAAATCATCTGCGGGATCCATCCGAGGCCATGCCCCATGAAGGCCGCAGCGCCACAGATCTGGAAGACCTTGAGGTACTCCGGCCCCTCCGGCAACGAGAACCAGCCGATGTAGGCCACGAAGACACCCACAACCAGATAGAAGAGGAATGTCTGGAGCAGCTTCTTGCCCATCTGGAGCGGGCCCGCCCAGAGAACAATCGTGCCGTTCGGGCCTTCTTTCATCTTTTCCAGGAACGCGGGGTCTTTCATCTCCTCCATCGTTCCGAACGGGATCATGTACTGACCGGGTGGCGTTCCCTTCAGCACGCTTCGCACTTCCTCTTCGTTCGGCAGCTTATGCCATTCGCCCCGGTGAATCGGGAGGAACATGTGAATCAGAGAGGATGCGACAAAGACGAGGATGGCCGACAAGACAATCGGTTGCCACAATTCAGAGAGAAACTCCATTCCCTACCTCCTTGAGCGGGCGATTCGCGCCCCTCAATCATAGAGACGAGTGGGGCGGCCGATTTGCGCCGCACATTCTCTCAAGTGGTACCTTGCGACGATGAGACTCGTTCCCGCCCGCAGGACGCCTACGGAATACGCCGCCATGGCGGAGATCTGGAACGCTCAGTACCCAGATCTACCGGAAACAGCCGAGGAGTTCCGGGATGCGGACGAACGGCGTCCGGATCGGTTCCCCTTCGCTCGGTACATGGTCGTGGAGGACGACCGAATCGTCGGGTACCTGACGTACGGTCAGACGCATTGGTGCTACCATCCGCAGAGGTATCACTTCACCATCCAAATCGCCAGCTCCTACCGCAGGAGGGGTTATGGATCTTGTTGCCTCGAGTTCCTTGAGACGACAGCGACATCGGACGGAATGGACAGGCTTTTTACGAGCATTCTCGAGTCTCACGAAGAATCGCAGGCTTTCTTGACGCGACACGGATTCGCGCTCGTTCAACGGAATCCCATCTCGGAACTCAACCTTCAAGGTTACGACCTGTCCGCGCACCGAGGCCACCTCGATCGCGCCCTCGCTCAGGGAATTCGATTCGTGAAAGCGGAGGACCTGGTCGCTGAGGATCCAAGCCAGCTCCGAAACCTCTATCATCTTGCCTGCGAAGTAGAGAGCGACACGCCTCAATCCGGCAAGTACAAGCCGCCGACCTTTGAGGACTGGATCAAGGGTAGCTGGGAGGCTCCGACTACGGTTCGGGAGAGCTGGATTGTCGCCGTGGATGGAGGCCAACTCTGCGGATATACGGTTTTTGCGATCCGAGGCGGCAATCCGAAACGCCTCGGCGTAGAAATGACCGGTGTGGCGCGCGCCCATCGCCGCCGGGGCATCGCGTCTGCCCTCAAGTACCTCTCGATTCAAGATGCGATCGAGCGCGGCGCAGAGGTCATTGTGACGGACAACGAGGAGTCCAATCCCATGTTTCAGATCAACCTAACGTTCGGGTTCGTACCGAAGCCCGCTTGGGCTACGTACGAGAAACTGCTTCGGAACGCGGGATAACCCGCTGGAGAGCGGATACACTACGACACCATGCACTCGAAGTGGAAGAACGCGATCGTCGTGGGCGCAACCGGCGGCATCGGCAAGGAGATCGCGTCCCAGCTCCTCTCCAGCGGTACCAACGTGGCTCTCGTGGGGCGAGACGGAACGAAGCTGGACAGCCTCGCGGACGAGTTGAAGCGAGACGACGCTCGGGCGATCCCCGTGCCTTGCGATGTGCGACAGCTGGAGACGGTCGAGCCTGCCTTCCAGGAAGCCGTCGAAAAACTGGGCGGTCTCGACCTGATCGTCTACGCCGCCGGCATCATGCCGCGCGTCGAGCCGAACGAGTACAACACCGAGAAGGACGCCGAAATCATCGCGGTCAACCTCACCGGGGCCATCGCTTGGCTCAATCTTGCAGCGAAGCGCTTCGAGCGAGCGAGGGAGGGCACAATCGTCGGCATCGGTTCCGTCGCCGGCGACCGGGGACGCAAGGGCAATCCCGCTTACGCCGCCAGCAAGGCAGGGCTTGAGACGTACTTAGAGTCGTTGCGGAACCGGCTTGCGCCCAATGGAGTGAGCGTGGTAACGGTCAAGCCCGGACCGGTGGAGACTCCCATGACGGCTGACCGCGGCAAACTTCCCGGCATGATTCCGGCTGACCGCGCCGCCCGTCTCATCCTCCGCGCTGCCGGCAAGCCGAACAAAACGGCGTACATACCGGGCAAATGGTGGCTCGTGTCGAAGATTCTCCGCGCGATCCCGTCTCCCCTCTTCAGGAGGCTCAACATTTGAAACCGCTCCCGACCGACCGACTCCGCCGAGTCGAGGCCTGGGGCATGACAGTGGGCGGGCCTTGCTACGTCTTTCGACCGTCCACGGTCGAGGGCATCTTGGACGCGTTCGACGCCGCCCGAAACGCCGGCAAAACGGTGGCGATCAAAGGGGGCGGGAATTCCTACGGCGATGCCTTCTTGAACCGCGAAGCCTTCGTCCTCGACCTAAGTCGCATGCGCCGCATTCTGGAGTGGAACCCGGCAACCGGCGTCATTCAGGTGGAGCCGGGCGCAACGATTGCGGACGTTTGGCAGTATGTTCTCGAAGACGGATGGTGGCCCCCGGTCGTAAGCGGAACGGCAGCCGTCACCTTTGGGGGCGCGCTTGCCGCGAACATTCACGGAAAGAACAACTACCGGGCCGGTCCGATCGGCGAACACGTGAGAGCTGTTTGGCTGCTCACCCCCGGCGGGGACGTCCTTCCTCTAAGCCCTTCCCAGAACTCCGAACTCTTCTACGCGGTCATAGGCGGTTTCGGTGGGCTTGGCGTCGTGGTCGCGGCGGAGATTCAGCTGAAGAAGGTCTACTCCGGGCTGCTCGACGTCTCCGCATTCGCCACCGGCCGCTGGGTCGAGACGCTGGACGGATTGGACGAACTGGCGCAATCGAACGACTATGCGGTCGGGTGGGTAGACGGGTTTGCCTTGGGCGCGAAAGCTGGGCGCGCCATCCTGCACTCCGCCAACTATCTCAAAGAAGGCGACGATCCCCACCCTGAAGAGAGTCTGTCCGTCGAGTTCCAGCAAATCCCCACGACGGTTTTCGGAATTCCGAAGACGGCGCTTCCTCGCCTGCTGCGGCCGTGGGTACGGCCGCTCACGATGCGGTGGATCAACTCGCTCAAATATCGAAGCGGGAAGCGGCAAGACGGACATCGCTTCCGACAAGGTTTGGCGCCCTTCAACTTCCTCTTGGACTCCATCCCGAATTGGAAGCACGCCTACCGCCCGGCGGGATTGGTGCAATACCAGGTGTTTACTCCAAAAGAGTCGTCCTCCCAGTTGTTCCCCTCCCTCATCGCCATGGCGCACGAGCACGGTTTCCCGCCGTTCCTCGCTGTGCTGAAAAGGCATAGGCCAGACCCTTTCCTGCTCAGCCATGCGGTGGACGGGTACTCCCTCGCCCTGGACTTCCGCGTGCACGGAAAGAGATGGGAGAAGTTCCTCAGTCTTGCCAACGAAATGACGGAGCTCGCCTTGGCGGCTGGTTCCCGCTTCTACTTGGCCAAAGACTCGGTCCTCTCGTCAGATCAGTACGAACGTGCGGTCGGAACGGACGCGGTGCAGCAATACCGTGAGCTGAAATCCCGGCTGGACCCGGAGGGGTTGCTCTCCTCGGAGCTTTTGAGACGCGTACTGTTGAAGGGTTAACCTTCGGTCGGTTCTTCAGCGGGTGAAGCGTCCTCGGCCTTCTTCTTGGTCGCCGACTTCTTTGTAGCTGCCTTCTTGGTGGTCTTCTTTGCGGTCTTCTTGGCAGCGGTCTTCTTCGAAGCGGTCTTCTTTGCGGCCGTCTTCTTAGCAGGGGCTTTGGTTTCGGACCCGGCAGCCTCCGCTTCGGACGCCTTCTTCTTCGGCGCGGCAGCAGCCCTCACGGCGCGCAAGGCTTCCTTGACCTTCTTCTCCTTGCGATGGCGACGCTTCCTCAGTTCCTTCTGTCGTATCCTCATCGTTCCAGACTGGAAAGTATACCGCCTACATCTCTTCCGGAGCGGTGATTCCGAGCAGGTGGCACACGGCTCGGATGGCGTTTCGCGTCAATTCGCAAAGAGCCAGCCGAGCGACGGTGCGGTCGGGGTCCTCTTCTCGCAGAATTCGGCACTTGTCGTAGAAGTTGTGATAGCAGCGCGCGAGGTCCACGGCGTAGGTGGTGAGGTTGTGGACTCGGCGAGCCTCGAACGACTTTTCGATTTCAGCGCCAAGCTCCCACGCCTTGAGGATGAGCTCTCTCTCGGGTCGTTCTGTGAGCAGCTCCGCCTTGGAAGGGTCGGCGGCGAAACCCATCTCTTCCGCTTTCCGAAAGAGCGAGCAGAGGCGAGCGTGGGCGTACTGGACGTAATACACGGGGTTCTTTTCGCTGTGCTCTTTGGCGAGGCTCAGATCGAAGTCCATGTGTGCATCCACCGAACGCATGAGATAGAAGAATCTTGCGACGTCCACTCCGATCTCGTCCATCAAGTCGCTCAGCTGCACCATCGAGCCGTCCCGCTTCGACATCTGCTTGACCTCGCCGCCCTCCAGAAACCGAACGATCTGCGTGACGACGACCTCGAACCGACTGGCGTCGTAGCCCATCGCCTCGATCGCCGCCGCCATGCGCGGAATGTAGCCGTGGTGGTCGGCGCCCCAGATGTCGATCAAGCGGTCAAAGCCACGGTCGAACTTGTCCTTGTGGTAGGCGATGTCGCTGGCGATATACGTCGGGCGACCGTCGCTTCGGACGACGATACGGTCCTTGTCGTCGCCGAACGCTGTGGATTTGAGCCATAAGGCGCCGTCCTTTTCGTACAGGAAGCCCTTGGCCTTCAGCTGCTCAATCGCTTCCTGGACACTGCCTCGGTCGAAAAGGCTCTGTTCCGAAAACCACGTGTCGAACACGACCCCGAACCGCTCCAGGTCTCTCCGTTGAACTTCCAGCATCAACTCTTGAGCGACGGGCTGAAAGAACTCCGGGCCGTCTTCGGCGTGAGCGTCCCCGTGCAGCTCCAAGATCTGGCGAGCGACGTCGTCTACGTATTCGCCTTTGTAGCCGCCTTCAGGAAACTCCCCCTCGAGCCCCAGCAACTCGCGATACCGGCAGCGAACGCTGAGGGCGAAGAGGCGCATCTGTTCGGAGTTCACGCCGTCGTTCACATAGAATTCACGCGAGACCTGATGGCCCGCCGCTTCCAGGACGCGGGCCAGACTGTCTCCAAACGCTGCCCCGCGACCGTGGCCGACATGGATCGGCCCGTTCGGATTCGCGCTCACGAATTCGACAAGAAACTTCTGCGGAGTCTCTGCGTCCAGCCTGCGGAGCCGCTCCGGTTCTGCCAAGCCCATTCGCAGCCACTCCGCCATGAAAGAGTCGGACAGGCGCAGGTTGAGAAACCCCGGGCCGGCTATGTCTACGGCTTGGAAGGCCTCGTCGGCCGCGAGACGCTCGGCCAGGCGTTCGGCGATCTCCCTTGGTGGGCGTTTCACGACTGGAGAGGAGATGAGAGCGAAGTTGGTCGCGAAGTCTCCGAACTCGTATCGTTTCGGCGCCGTCAACTCGACGGCTGGGAGGGCCCTGACGTCCAGTCCGATTTCGGCAGCGGAGCTCTCCGCGGCCGCTCGAACCCGTCGCGCAACATCGTGCCGAAGATGGGACATGGACGGCAGAGATTACCTGCAGGCGAGGAAAGCCCTCGGTTGGGTAGGTTCTCATCCGTGTTCGCGAAGAAACCGGTTACGATCCTCGGTGTTCCGTTCGGCCTGGGAGGCAGCCGACCTGGCGCAAGCCTCGGGCCGGACGCCATCCGGTTCGCTTCGTTGGTCAACCAACTTTCGCTGCTCGCCGAAGTGGAAGACTGCGGCAATGTTGTAACGGCTCCCATTGGGGGCGCCACCAGCGACGGCAACGGAATCCGGAATTTCGAAGTCGCCTTCGAGAGTCTCCGGCAAACACGGCCTCGGGTGGACGAAGTACTCGGCCGCGGGCGCGTCCCGGTGGTCCTCGGCGGTGATCACAGCCTCTCCATCGCAACGGTCTCTGCCGCTGTCGGCTCAGCGGAGGATATCGGTTTGCTCTGGATCGACGCTCACGCCGACCTCAACACGCCTGATACATCACCGAGTGGCAACTTACACGGCATGTCTGTGGCGGCGCTTCTTGGGTTGCCGTGCGAGAGCCACCATCCGGGGAGTGCCGCTTGGGAGCGAATTCAACAAGAGATCGTTTCGGGGAACCACCTGAAGCACGAGCAAGTCGTCTGGTTGGGTCTACGAGACTTGGATCCAGGCGAACGAGAGCGGATCATCCAGACCGACATCCGCCGCGCCATCACGATGTACGAAATCGACCACTTCGGTTTGGAAGCGATGATGGAGCACGCTGCGGGCTATCTCGAGCGCGCGGGCGTGCGAAATCTTTGGATCAGCCTGGATGTGGACGTCCTCGATCCTCTCATCGCTCCGGGCACGGGAACGGGCGTCCGTGGAGGATTGACATACCGGGAGATGCACCTGCTCGCGGAGTTTCTCTATGAACTCGTCGGGAGACAGACCTCTCCGTTCGACCTCATCGGCGTGGACGTCGTCGAGGTCAATCCACCCCTCGATCGTCAGAACGAGACCGCCCGCCTCGCTACCCAGTGGCTCTGTTCGCTCTTCGGCAAGCGAATCCTGCCGCGCTGGGTTTAGCGCACGACCACCTGCACCTTGTCCACTCGGGTTCGGAAGGTCGCCAAGGGAAACGGCACATTGATGACCGACTTGACGCGGACATCCACCTCGCCGTTCGGGCCTACGTAATCGCCCGCGGGAATCCGCGTCCGCGTAAATCGAACGTCCTTCAGTCCGATCGAGAAAGGTGCAAATTCGTCATACTGTCCCGAACTCCAGTTGTACAGCGCAATCTTGCCGAAGCTGATGGGCTGATCCGACCCGACCTCTACGTGCACATCGAGTTCCGAAGGGTTCTGAACGAGGGTTGAGAGCCGAACTCGGACGGACGACAGATTCGCCTCTTGCACTTCGGAGAACGGGAACGACGCGAGGCGCAGGTACTGGTTGTCGGACCGTTTGAGGTCGTCCACCGTTCCCGCTTCAACCGCTCCGTGGAGCAGCTCGTAGGACTGAACGGTCGCGGGCTGCCCCGGCACGACGTTGACGTAGTAGACGTCCTGCTCGCCGTTATAGGTGGCTGCGAAGGCTACATGGGCGCCTGCCGAATCCGACTTCATGTCGAAGTAGTCGCCCATCTTCTGCTGTCCCCCCGGGTAGCCCAGCGAGTGGTCAAATGTGGGGCCGATCGGCCGGTTGGGAGCCCACGTCCTGCCCTCATCGAACGAGTACGAGTAATAGAGCCGCGAGCGGGAAGAGCCTTCGTCCCGCGTGTCCAACCAGATGACGTCAATCCGGCCTTCCGGAGAGACGGACATCGTGCCGAACCACTGCCAGTTGTTGCCACTGTCGTCGTTCACTCGCACCGGTGCCGAAAAGGTCTGGCCTCCATCCGTGGAACGAACGAACATGACATCGAGCGGATCGTTGCCGCTCGGATCCACCGAGCAGAGGACGTAGACGTTGCCTCGCGACGGGCCATTGCTGTGATCCACAGCCACCCAGACCTGCCCCAAGAGACCATCCGGGTTGATGCCGGAAAACCAGCGCTGCACGCCCCCGAGGTTCACGCTTGCAACCGTAAAGGTTGGCGTCTGGCCAGCAAACTTTGCATTCGTGGACTTCGCAAGCCGGAACGTGTTGCTGTTGCTCTGCCGGCCTACGACATAGAGGTCCCCGTTCGGCGCGACGGCGAGAGTTCCCCAAATCGGCCGGTTCGGAATCTCGATTGGGAAGAGCCAAGACTGCCCGCCATCCACGGACCGCGTGAACGTACGAGGGGACCACTGGTTTCCTGCAGTGTTGCACGCGCTATAGAGAAAGCCGTGCCCTGAGCCGCCGGTTCGATCAATCGCCATCCACTGCTTGTCCCCGCCGTACCCTTGCAGTGGGCCGGTCCAGGTCTGTCCGCCGTCGGAAGAGATGAACAAGTCGCAGCGCCAGGGTGACGTGATGAGGCTGTAGTAGTAGATGTTTCCCGCAGCATCCGAATCGAGAACGGGATCGCTGCGGAAGACGCCGTTGTCGAGAGTCCCGGCATGCCAGGTGGCGCCGCCATCGCCGGACCAGGCGTATCCGGCCTCCCGAAAGTCGGACTGCACAGAATCAAACTGGCGCCATCCGATCACCATTCGGTCCGGATCTGCGTACGAGACGGCGATAGAAGGCTCATTCGCCGCGTCGCCGACGATGTTGTTGCCATCCGTGTCCACATTGACCTGAATGATTTGGAACGGATCGGAGCCTTGCGCGAAAGAGATGTACGGGCGGGAAGTAACCTTCTTGCCTCCCTTCGCTTCTGGAGTAGTCGCCGGGAATTCGAGCTGGGTTTCGTTCACCTGGTCGGCCGGAGGTGGGGCGCCCAGCTGAACCTGGATCAGCGGAAACAAAGCGAGCGTTGCGAGAATCATGGCTAACAGTATGTCGTCCTGAAAGCCCGCGAATGTTCGCAAGCCGCGCGCACACCGGCAATCCTACGGAGACTTGAGCACCGTTTTGTCGAACTGGAAGACGTACAGCCACCAGTTCGCCAGTTTTCCGTCCGGGCCCAGGCCCGCCTTGCGCGGCAGGTGCGAGAACCACCATTTCATGTAGTTCCGGTGGTAATCGGGCCCTCCCCACGTCTCGCAATTGACAGGCTTCTTGGCGCCGGTGAGCAGCGGATAGTTGAGCCAGTCGTCTGCGGTGCTCATCACGGTTCGAGGATTGGCGTAGTCGTAATCCTTCTCCGCGTTGGGCGGCCAATGGCAGGACCCCACCGCAGCCGTGCCGGACTGGGCCTCATTGGCGGCGAAGCGCGCCCAAGCCGTGGAGAGATCGTCGGCCTTCCAACCTCCATAGACCTTCGACATCGTCGCCTCGGTGCGATGACTGAGGTCGTGAAGCATTTCGGCAACCCCGCGCTCGTAGTTGAAGCCCATGATGGCGAACGGTCGTTTTGCTTGAACTTTGTCGTACACTCCCCCGTTGATGAAGAAGGCACCCGGCCCCGCCATCGCCGCCTCCCAGTACCCGAAGTACGGAGCCCCGAAGATCCAGATCTCGTCGCACTTGCCCTCCGACACCGCCTCCGCCATCCCGTATTGCTGGATGACGCGTTCGTAGTCCATTCCGTCCGGCTGATGCCAGTCCTTGCCGGACCTCAGCGCCTGGAGGTAGGACTCGTCGTCGTACTGATAGCGGTCCACTTTGACTGGGTACGCGTCCACGTCCCGCCACTCGACGATCCGGTAGCGGATGAGATCGCCGCTCGCCTCGCGGACGTCGGCGATGTATCCCTCGGAGAGCCTCTTCGGGTCGTTCCATCCACCGACTTCGTGAAGGCGCTTCCCTCCCTCCGACTCGATGATCGGATCGAAGTTGAAGACCAGCACGCGGACTTCGATCGGCTGCGTCTGCGCGGCCAAAAAAGCAAAAAGGGCGGCAATCATGCCGCCCCAGTCTACCAAAGGTTGCTTCCTACGTCTTAGCCACAGTCTTTTTGGGCGCGTCGGCGTAGATCTTGCGAACCCAACCTCGGTCGAACACCGCTTGGGCCACACGTTCCACCGAAACCGCATACGCCGCCAGGCGCGTGTGCACGCGCTTCGACTCGCGGACCGAGTACACAGCGCGGAACGCTTCCGTCATCCGCTCATCCAGGCGCCTATGCACCTCGCTCAGCGGCCATTGATCATTCGACGCATTCTGAACCTGCTCGAAGTAGCTGACCGTGACGCCGCCCGCGTTGCACAGAAAGTCCGGAATCACGAACACACCCTTATCGAACAGGATGTGATCGGCCTCGGGGCTGGTGGGGCCGTTCGCAAGCTCCGCAACGATCTTCGCCTGAATCGAACCCGCGTTGCCCTTATGAATCACTCCCTCCAGCGCAGCCGGCACGAGGATGTCCACCGCTAACTCCAGCAACTCTTCGTTCGTCACGCTTTGGCAACCCGCCATCCCCACGACGCTGCCCGTCTCCCGCTTGTGCGAGACGACCGCCTCATAGTCGAGGCCCGAGGGGTTGTAAATGCCTCCACGCGAGTCGCTGACAGCCACCACCGTGACGCCGAGCATCTCCTTGAGCAACCGGTGAGCGTGCTGGCCCGCGTTGCCGTATCCTTGGATGGCAGCCGTCGCCGAGTTGGTATCCAACTCCATCGCTCGGGCTGCTTCGCGAATCGCGTACATTCCGCCGCGCGCGGTCGCGTCATCGCGGCCGGCCACGCCACCGACGGAGAGAGGCTTGCCAGTGATGACTCCCGGGTTGTAGTTCTGCGTGATCGCCTCGTACTCGTCCATCATCCAAGCCATGATCTGCGCGTTCGTGTAGACGTCGGGCGCAGGCACGTCGTACTCGGGCCCGAGCACCCGGGCGAGTCTGCGGATGTACCCGCGGCTCAGGCGTTCCAGTTCGCCTTCGCTCATCTCTTTGGGGTTGCAGATGACGCCGCCCTTGCCGCCGCCCAAAGGCAGATTGACCACAGCCGTCTTCCAAGTCATCCAAGCCGCCAGAGCGCGGACCGTATCTACCGTCTCTTCCGGGTGAAAACGGATCCCGCCCTTGCAAGGGCCTCGCGCGTTGTTGTACTGCACGCGAAAGCCGGTGAAGGTCTTGTACGAGCCGTCGTCCATCCGCACAGGAATTCGCACGGTGTGCTCCGCCATCGGCTCTCGAAGAAACGCCCGCAGATCCGGGTCGAGATTCAGAAAATCCGCAGCCTCATCGAACTGCTGCTGCGCAACCAAGAACGGGTTTTGCATTCGTTTGTCTCGCTCCTTGTATCGAGAATTGTCGGCTGCCCGGAGTCGAATCCGCTCCCAGACGCCACCTTAACACGCGCTTTTACCTGACTCCACGATCCAAAGGCCGAGGCGCTCGGCATAGGCCACCAGGCCTTACAATCGTCGAGGTACGCCTTACAATTGCAAAAATACGCCTTGCAGATGCCGATGTACGCCTTACAATAGCCGAGATACGCCTTACAATCGAGAAGATACGCCTTACAATTGTCGTTTGCAACCGTTGTAGAGGGGGCATCCCCGAGCAGGTTGAGCAAGAACGGAGTTGATTTTCGTCCGAAATCGTCGGAAAATGGAAACGCGAGGGAGAGAGGCGCTCTCGGGGCGAGGTTGCGCTGCGGGAGCGGCTGCGGCGGCCGGCGGAGCCTTATCCTGGCGGCGGCTGCCCGCCGTTCTCGACCCACGCGGCGAGGATTCGATCCCGGACTTCCTCGGGCGAGATGCCTTCTGAGTCCACGACGAGCGCTCCCTCCGCCCTCTGCAGCGGGCTAACCGAGCGCCCGGAGTCCCGCGCGTCCCGTTCCCGAATCTGCTCGAGTACCTCTTCGAAGGTCGCCTCGGCTCCCGCCGCCCGTAGGTCGCGAAGCCTGCGGCGCGCGCGTTCCTCGAGCGAGGCGGTCAGAAAGACCTTGAGCCGTGCATCGGGACAAACCACCGTGGTCGTGTCGCGGCCTTCAAGGACGACGCCGCCCGCCTCGCAGAGTTGTCGCTGGCGGCGGACCATCTGCTTGCGCACCTCGGGATGCACGCTGACGACGCTGGCCGCCTCCGATACCTCGGCGGTCCGGATCAAGTCGGTGACGTCCTCGCCGTTCAGGAAGACGCGCTGGGGAGTTCCGGGCTGAAACTCGATTCGGATCTCTTCGGCGAGTCTTCCCAGGGCGGTTGGATCGTTGAGCGGCAGACCGGATCGCACGGCCGCCAAGGCGACACAGCGATACATGGCGCCGGTGTCGAGGTACTGGAATCCGAGCCGTTCCGCGAGAAGGCGGGCGACGGTGCTCTTCCCTGCTCCCGCGGGTCCGTCGATGGCGATCGCTTCAACCAACCGTCGCCAGCCTCCGAAGCTCGCTTTCGAACGGGGGAAAGCTGGTCGCGATCGTTTCTGCGCCCAGGATTTCGGTTTCTCCCTCAGCGAAGAGACCTGCGATGGCGAAAGACATGGCGACGCGGTGGTCATGGTGCGCCTCGACTCGGGCGCCGGTCAGTTTGGCTGGGCCGCGAATCGCCATTCCATCGTCGAACACCTCGACCTCTACTCCCATCCGAGACAGCCCCTCGGCCATGGTTTGGATGCGGTCGCTCTCTTTGACTCGGAGTTCCTTCGCGTCCCGGATCGTGCTGACGCCGTCGCACTGGGTCGCCAGGACGCTCAGGATTGGGATCTCGTCGATCAGGCGCGGCACGAGGTCGCCGGCGATGTGGAACGGTTCAAGGGTCTGCGCGCCCCGCTCAACCAAAAGATCGGCAACGGGCTCACCCTGCTCAACGGAGGCGACGGTAACCGAAACGCTCGCGCCGGCTGCTTTCAGCACGTCGAGGATTCCCGTGCGCGTCGGGTTGACGCCTACCTGTTTGAGCGTCACCGGGCCACCCAGTACTGCGGCGGCGACCATGAAGAAGGCGGCGGAAGAGATGTCACCCGGAACGGTCATCTCGATTCGATCCGGTCGCGCCGGACGAACCCGAACGCTACGGCCCTCGCGTTCGATCGGGACCTTGGCCGACTCCAGCATCCTCTCGGTGTGGTCGCGACTCGGGGCAGGCTCAATGACTGTGGTTTCGCCCTCCGCCGAGAGCCCGGCGAGCAGGATCGCGGACTTGACCTGGGCGCTGGCAACCGGCATCGAGTAGGTGATGCCATGAAGCGGAGCGGGACGCACGGTGATGGGTGGATAGTCGCCTTCCACGTCGGCTCCCATTTGTCGCAGCGGCTCGACGATCCTCCGCATGGGGCGTCGGCTCAAAGATTCGTCCCCTTCCAGGCAGGCGTGAACGCCCAAGCCCGAGAGAAGACCCGTGAGCAGGCGGATCGTCGTGCCGGAGTTCCCGCACCACAGCGCATCGAAAGCGGACGTCAGGGCGGAAGGGTAGAACTCGACCTCTTCCTCTTTTCTCCGGAAGCTCGCTCCAAGAGCTTTGAGGCAAGCGAGGGTGTTATCGCAGTCTTCCGACTCCAGGGGCAGCCGCACCACTCCGCCCCTTTCAGCAATCGCACTCAGCATATAGGCTCGGTGCGTGATGCTCTTGTCGCTCGGCGGTCGAATCTCGCCCCAGAACTCGGAGACGGGCGCCACAACCAACTTCTTCTTGTTCATGCCGGCAAGTCTGCTCTTATGGAAAGAGACGAAAACGAGCGGCGCTCCGGTGCGTCGTTTGTTCTCCGCCCGTGAGCGCTCAGCATCGTGTAGCGCCCCGTCTTGACGTCGTTAGTGCGCGGTCTTCGACTTCGAGCGCGCGTATTCGGCGCTTCGTCGGAGCCACTCGAGGAACTCTTCTTCGTTGTCCAGCACGGACTGCGGCATCACCACATACTCCGGCATCGGCTCTTTATCCGGCCCTGGCCGGAAAAGACAAGCGCCCTCCATGGAGAGCGCAGCTTGGCGGTCTTCGGGAGAGAGTTTGAAACTCACGACGTCGTCCAGCAAGATGGCGAACATCTTTTCGCCCGTGTAGACGCCCATCCCGCCGAAGATTTTCCGCGCACGGACGTCGTAGGCTTCCGAGGCCTTCATGACCTGTTCGTATCGTGTCGGTCGATAAGCCATAGCCACTCCATCAGCATCGGCACCCCTTTTGCGCCTCGGTGCGACCCCTCTTCGCACGTGCGGCCTATGCGGCTGGCGCGTCTCTGGCGCCGGTACTGACCCCATTCTACCCGTTCCTGCGCAAGACGTGGCGGGAGCGTGTGGGAATCGAACCCACCTGACCCGGCAAGCGAGTCACACCGGTTTTGAAGACCGGAGGGCACACCAGCACCCATCCGCTCCCATTTTTACTCATCCATCGCTAAAATCTGCTTCCCGACGACTTCGCCGGATTTGCTCAACTCGTACACGTAAGGTACCCCGGTTTCAAGGTTGAGCTGCAACACCTGCTCGGGCGAGAGACGGTCCAACGCCATCACGATGGACCGGTTGCTGTTGCCGTGCGCAACGACTAATACGTTCAATCCTTGCCGGATGTCTCCGAGAATGGCTCGCTCATAGAAGGGCAGAGTGCGGGAGGCCGTATCCTTGAGCGACTCGCCGTTGGGCGGAGGGATGTCGTAACTCCGCCGCCAGAGCTGAACGATGTGCTCTCCGTATTTGGCGCGCATGTCGTCTTTGTTGAGGCCTTGTAGATCGCCGTACATTCTCTCGTTGAGCGCCTGATCGCGGATCACGGGAAGATCCACGCCCATCTCTTCGAGCATCAGATCGAGGGTGTGTTGAGCGCGGCGGAGAGCGCTGGTGTACGCGACGTCGAATCGGAGACCCGCCTTCTTGACGGCGCGGCCTGCTCGCCTCGCCTCTTCCCTTCCCTTTTCGGAGAGCGGCACATCAATCCAACCCGTGAAACGGTTCTGTGCGTTCCAAATGGATTCGCCGTGGCGAACGAGAGCGAGGATCGGCATGGCACCCTACTTTACCGTAAGGGCAGTCGTCACTGGCCGCTGCAGGTCTGGCCGACAGGGTCCTCGGCGGTGCCGTATGGGAACCACTCGACCCGTTGAGAGTTTGCGTAAAGCGACCACGCGAGAACCGACAACGCCGCTACGAGGAAGATCGCCGCTTTCGCCAGCCTGAGCCGCTGTTCGTTCAAGGCGCGCTGAGAAGCAACCGCTGCCAGCGTGACTCCCTCGCCTGGTACGAGGAACTCCGCGAACGCGGCATCTACGCTCGCCATCTCTCGCAGATACCGCGAGCAATGGTTACACGACCCGATATGACGCCTGATCTCGGGGTCGAAAGCCTCAAGATCAAGATCGTCAGCCTCGGATATGATCCGCTGAACAACTCGGCAATCAGACACGTCTCCTACTGACTAATACGTTAGTCGAGGTCAACGGTTCCCAAAAGCTTTCTGCGGAGGATCTCCCGCGCCCGCCCGAGACGACTCTTCACCGTGCCGACCGGGATCTGCAGCTCTTCTGCAATCTGCTCCACCGTAAGCTCCTCCAAGTGATGCATGACGACCACGACTCGATGTTCTTCGGAGAGCGAGTTCAAAGCCTTGTTGAGTTCGATGAGGTTCGTCTTTTTCTGGAATGTCTGATCGGGGCGATCGGTCGGGTCGAGCAGAACGCGCTCCCCTCCGTCCGCATGCTCCAGGGGAGTCGAGTCAGTACGACGCTTTCGAAGCGCATCAATCGCTGCATTGCGTGCCGTCCGGTAGAGATAGGATTTGATGGCTCCATCTTCGCGGAAGCGGTGGAGTTTTCGGTAAGCCTTGAGGAACGTTTCCTGGACGACGTCGGCGGCTTCGGCGGCATCGCCGAGGATGGACAGCGCGATGGTGAACGTCTTGTCACGGTGCCTTTCGAACAGGACCTCAAAGGCCCCATCCTCGCCAGCCTGCGCACGGCGCATCAACTCGCCGTCTGCAACCGCTACTTCATTCCAATAGTCGTCGTTCGAACTCATCGCGAATCGGTATCCTATGCTCTACTCATGGAGCAGAACGGCAATAGAGATCCCTATATAGAGGGGTCTCTAACCCCACAAAATACCCGCTCGTAAAGCCAGTATGTCCCAAAACAACCCTATCCTGCAAGTTCGGAGGTGGATTTTCCGCGACGGGGCGCCGATTTCCCGGGGGCTCATGGTGCTTCTGGGCGTCTCCCTTGTGCTGTATTTCCTTCTATCCGGCAGCGAGGCCAGACGCGTCTTTTCCGAGCTGGCCTGGGAAAGCGACAGCGGTTTGCGAAAGCCGTGGACGCTGGTCACATACGCTCTCACGTGGGTGGGAGGCCCAGGCGCCCTGTGGACGGCGCTGTGGGCGGGTTTCTCACTGTTCTACTTCGGCGCGTCGCTCGAAAGGGGGATGGGGTGGCGGCGATTCGGCGTCTTCCTTGGAGTCGTGACGGTGTCCGCGCCTCTCGCTCTTCTTCTGGCTGCGAGTCTGGCGCGGGGAAGCCCGATTTTTCTTGCCTCCTTTGGGCTGCCCGCGACGTGCCTGCTCGTGGGATGGGCGGCGCGAGCGCCCGAGGCGACGATCCTGTTCTGGGGCATTCTTCCGATCAAGGCGAAGTGGCTCTCGCTCGCTTCCTTCGTTTTCGTGCTGGTTTCCTTCGGGTTTGGCGCCCCTCTACGGGGCGTTCTCGCCTTGGTTCCGCTGGCCATCGCCCACTTCTGGCTGCGGGGAGGCGTTTCCCTACCTCGATTCGGATCGAAAGGGACGAAGGAAGGAACGTCGGCTTGGGAGCGTCGTCGAGAAGAGGAGCTGGAGCGGCTGCGGCTCAAGGAGCTGTTCGAGCGGAGCTACCGGGAGAACGACGAGGACGGGGATAAGGATTCGTGAAGGCCGAGCGGTTTTGGGAACCTAACGGCGCGAGTTGGGGTAAACTACTATGTGCCGGTGGGAAACCGCTGGCGACGTCTAATTTCCCAAGACCGGGAAAGCGGGGGACCCAGACTCCTGGGGCGAATTCCGCGAAAGCGGATAGGGTACCTCTTGGCCCGAGCCCGTCAGCTAACCCCGTAGACGAAGCAAGAGCCGAAGACTCATGAGCGGCGATGCAGCCGCCGAGTAAGAAAGGCTGTGCTTCGTGGAAGCGCGGCTTTTTTGCTCGGTGAGGATATCGGCGCTGCGTTTCGTTACTGGTCAGAAGGAAAGAACCGTCGCTGAACGGCGCCTGCGCCAGCAAGCGTCGAACTGGACACCTCCTGACAAAGGAGCGCCCCTTCAGAGGAGAAGGGGCGCTTCGCTTTTTGGCGTGCCGCCGCGACACCTCGAGACTCGCCAAGCGTCTATACTACGTTTTGGAAACCATGCGAAAAATTCTCACCGCAATCGTCCTCGCGCTTGTTGCCTTGCCGAATCTCTTTGCGCAAGGGGCCGACAAGATCATCCTCAAGGTCAACAACCGCTCGTTCACTGAGAAGGAGTACTTCCAGCGAATGGAGTTCCTGAACGACGTCTACATGGCGATCGATGGCGGCTTCCTCGAAGCGCCCCCGGGGTTCATCACCTTACTGCGTATGATCAACGACGAGTTGATTCTCGAGCTCGCGCGACAGAAGGGCGTGATGCCCACGCAGGGGGAGATTGATTCAGAATTCGCGAAGAGGAAGCAGGGCAACGCCGAGCTATTCGCAGAGATGGAAGCCATTGGAATCAGCGAGGCGGAGCTGAAGCTCCGCGCGACGATTGACCTCGCCCAGTTCAAGCTGCTCACGATGGGAGTAACCGTCACGGATGAGCAGGTGGACGAGCACTACAAAGCCAATCCGCAGCTCTATACCGTTCCCGGCATCCTTCATCTCCGGGTCATCGTTGTGAAGGACGAGGCGGCAAAAGGCGCCGTGGACGAAGCGCTGAAGACGAAGCCGTTCGGAGAAGTCGCTCAAGAGCATTCGGTAGACGCGACGAAAGCGATCGGCGGCGACCTGGGTGTAATCCCGATCGGCAATCTGCCGGAACGGATTCAGCAACAGTTCAAGGATGTCCCAGTTGGAAAGACGACGGACTGGATCGAATCCAGCGGCTCGTGGCTCAAGTACTTCGTCGAGGAGAAGACGGAAACGACTATCAAGCCGCTCACGCCCGAGCTCCGAGAAACGATCCGCAAACGTCTCATGCTCGAGATCGGCAAGCAAAAGAACCGTCTGCAAGACGACCTGGACGCTCTTCGCGCTTCAGCCAAGATCGAGTTCTCCAATCCGGGCATGAAGACCCTTTACGAGCGATATATGAAAGAATACTTCCGCAGCGCCGGCGGAGGTAGCCGTCCGTAATGCCGCTGCGAGTCGTTGGTCTCGGGCCAGGCGATCCACGCAGAATCCCGGAGCGGAATTGGAAAGCTCTGAGGGAAGCCTCAGCGCTTCTCTTGCGAACCGAGCGCCACCCCTCCGCGGAGGCGCTCCAGGCAGAGGGCATCCGCTACACGACTTGCGACGATCTCTACGAGGCGTGCGAGACGTTCGAGGAACTGTATGAGAAGATCGCTGAGCGAGCGGCTGCTCTGCCCGAGGATGGAGCTTTCGCCGTTCCCGGGCACCCTCTGGTAGGCGAGGAATCCGTTCAACGGTTGCGAGCGCGTCGGTCTCTCGAGATCCTGCCAGCGCCGAGTTTCGTGGAAACGGTCCTCGAAGCCGTCGGTCTTTCTCTAACCCATCCCCTACAAGTGTGGGACGCCCACGCGCCGGAGGAGCACTGGCCGGATCCTCGCGCGACCCAGATGGTGTACCAGCTCGATTCGCAGTTGGCCGCATCGCAAGCAAAGCTGCATCTTCTTCGCTTCTTCCCAGAAGAGCATCCTGTGTTCCTCGTGGACGCCGCTGGCACGGAGTTCGAGAAGGTGAGGCACTTGCCTCTGCATCTCTTGGACCACCAGCCGATGTCGCCGCTCACTACCGCCGTCATCGAGGGATTGCCGCTCGAGCGCCCGCACGGATTCTACGGCCTGGTGAACATCGTGGATCGCTTGCTCGGCCCTGGCGGATGCCCGTGGGATCAAGCGCAGACGCACGAAACGCTCAAGAAACACTTGCTCGAGGAAGCGTACGAAACGATTGAGGCCATTGATAGCGGCGATCCGGACAAGCTCTGCGAAGAGCTCGGCGACCTTCTTCTGCAACCCGTCTTACACGCCCAGATGGACGCCCTCGAGGGCTACTACGACGTAGAGGATGTGATACGGGTGCTATCCGAGAAACTGATCCGACGCCACCCTCACGTATTTGGAGGGGAGAACGCACCGACGCCGGAAGAGGTTCTTCAGAATTGGGATCGGATCAAACGAGAGGAGCGCGGGGAGGAGCAAAGCATCCTTTCAGGCGTACCGCCGTCCCTACCCGCGCTTCTGCGCGCCCACGAAGTCAGCAAACGCGCCGCCAGGGTCGGTTTCGAATGGCCCTCGGTGGAAGCCGTTTGGGAAAAGGTGCGGGAGGAGGAGCAGGAGTTCTTGCAGGCGACGCGAGAGGGAGACACGACGCGCGCGGAGGAGGAGCTTGGCGATCTGCTCTTCTCTCTCGTGAACGTCGCTCGCTGGCACGGCCTCGACCCTGAGGAGGCGCTGCGCAAGATGGTGACTCGCTTTTGCGAAAGGTTTTGGGATATGGAGCAGGCAGCCGGTAAGGACCTCAAGGAGCTCTCTCCGGAGGAATGGGATGCTCTTTGGGAGAGGGCCAAAGAGTCTTCGCACTGATGGACGTCCTGGAACTTCTGGAGCGCAAGGACAAGTGCTATCTCGGAGGCGGAGGCGGCGCCGTCTACGCGCCTCCGTTTCCTCGATACGTGACGGCACCCGGCTTCTGGGACGAATGTTCCTGGGCGGATTTCCGGTTTCCCCGTCTCTTCACGGCTTTCTTCGTTCGCAAGGGGCGCCCCGTGCTCATCGAGAGCGAGTTGCTATCCTGGAGACCGGATCGCATGCTCATCGAGCACCGCGGCGAGGAACTGAGAATCCTCGAAACTCGGTGCGTTTTGGAGGGCAACGTGTGGATCTCTCGGTTCGAAGAGAGGGAGGGAAGGCCGTTCGACCTTCTTGTCTGGTCGCTCTTCGAAAACCGCCTCCGCGGCACCGGCTTGCCTCGTCGTTCGGTCCGAAATGTCCGGGAAGCCTCAGGCACGATACTCTGGAAGGCAGTCGAGTCTTGGCTCATTACGGAGGAGGTGAACCGCACCGGCTCGGACGACTTCTCGCCTCGCCAGCAGGAGCATGGCGAGGAGCGTTCCGGCGAGGTCGCTTTCGCGCTCGGCGCAGACAGCACTCCCCTGGGCGTCGCACTCTGCACTTCGGAGACTGCAGACGAGCGGCCACGCTGGGAGAACGCAGCCTTCACTTCCCTGTTCCGCGGCGGCAGGTTGGGGAACGCCTTTGGTTTGACCGGCGAAGGATGGTTGCACATCGGCGCGCACTTTTCGTCTCGCGGGAAGCCGCTCACGGTCGGCATCGCGGCCGCGGCCGAGGATCAAACCGCAGCGCAGGCCCTTCTCCAGTCGCTCGATAGCGACCCGATTGCCGCATCCGAACGATCCTGGCGCGATTGGTTCGCCGGAGCGCCTCGCTTTGAGTGCTCCGACCCGTTGCTCACGCGCCACTACTGGTACCGCTGGTATGGGCTTAGGCTCTCGACCGTCGCCGTACGAACGGAGACCTACCCTTACCCGTGCGTCTTTGAGGGCATCGGACCGTTTCGCAATCTCATCAGTTATTCCTCCGCCGCTCTTCTGCGCGACTTGGCATGGCGACAAGATCCCTCGTTGGCGCAGGGTGTGCTGGAGAACTTCCTCGTTCATCAGCGCGAAGACGGATCGTTCCCGGGTCACATCACGACGGTCCGGCCGAATCGCGACTTCTATCATGCCAACTGGGGGGATGCCGTTGATCGGCTGCTGTGGCTTCACGAGCTCAGCCCCGAGTTCTTGGATCGTCTCTGGTCGGGGCTGGCTCGCTACTCCGACTTCCTACGAACAGAGCGCGATCCCGAGGATTCGGGCCTGACCACCGTGATTGACCAGAACGAAACCGGGCAGGAGTACTCGTCTCGCTACCAATGGGCGTCCCAGCAGGCGGACCAATGGCAGCAGTTTCAGCTTAAGGGGGTGGACGCAAGTTGGTACGCATTCACCTTAGAGTGGCTGCTTGCCTCGCGCGGGCCCGATGGGGAAAAGCGAGCCGAGAGGGTCAAGCAGATGGCGCGAGCCATCGCCTCACTCTGGGATCCGGATGCGGCGATCTTCAAGGATCGGCGGCCCGGTAGCGAAACGTTGAGCCCCGCCCAATCGGTTACCGGTTTCTATCCGCTGGTTGAGTTCTTGCCGTCGAACGTGCGCCCATCGGAGGCTCTTGCTGTCTCGCTCTTGAACGAGAACGAGTTTTGGACGCCGTACCCCGTCGCGACAAGCCCACAAAGCGATCCGCTTTTCAGCTCGGAAGGCTACTGGCGGGGCCGGAGAATGAACTGCCCTTGGAACGGCCGCGTCTGGCCGATGGCGAATGCCCATATCGTGGACACGTTGGCTCGATTGGTCGCTGCGAGGCCGGACGCGCAAGACTTGCGACCCGTTGCCGGTCGCCTCTTCCGCAGGTGGCTCGAAATGATGACGTTTGGCGGCGACCCGACGCGGCCCAACTGCTTCGAGCATTACGACCCCTTTACGGGCGAGCCGAGCGCCTACCGGGGCGTAGACGACTACATGCACTCCTGGCTGATTGACATCTACCTGACACACCTGTGCGGAATCGACGCGGAGACGGGCACGGTACGCGCTCCGAGCCTGGACTGCGGTCTGGAGTGGTGGGGCGTCTCCAACGTATGGGTCCGAGGCGAACGGATCGAACGCGAGTCGGAGCGCTTTTCGGGCGCTACAGATTGAGGAACAGCTCGTGAACGCGGGAGTCTTCCGTCAGTTCAGGATGGAACGCCGTCCCGAGCATCTTGCCGGAGCGAACGGCGACGACCTTTCCCTCATGTTCCGCGATCGGCTCCACCCCTACGCCAAGCCGAGTCACGATCGGAGCGCGGATGAACACGGCATGGAACGGTCGCTCAAGCCCCCGGATCGTTAGGTCCGTTTCGAACGAGTAAACCTGTCGGCCGAATGCGTTCCGCCGAACCGTCACGTCCAACAAACCAAGCGTCCACTGATCGGAACCTTCGACCTCTTTGGCCAGAAGAATGAGGCCCATGCACGTGCCCCAAATCGGCATACCGGCTCGGGCCCTCTCTGGGATCGCCTGATCCAGGCCGCATCTTCGCAGAAGAATGCCAAGCGTTGTGCTTTCACCGCCCGGAATGATCAAACGGGAGCACTCGTCGAGATCGGCGACGGTACGCACTTCGCGACCCGGAACGCCGATTCGATCAAGGGCGACAAGATGGCGCTCGAAGTCGCCTTGCAGAGAGAGAACACCGACCGTTTCCGGCACGGTGCGGACTTATACCCGCTTGCGCAATCGCTTCCACACGACGGCTGCTCCGACGGCCAGAGTAAGGAGTGTGCTCGGCTCTGGTACGGGACCCGCGCCCACCATCATATTGGCCGTCCTGACGGGATCAGCCTCACTATAATAGACAGTTCGCATCGCTGCCTGGTAGGGATCTTTTGTGACCACGACCTCCCGGATCAACCTCTCGTGCAACGGCTGTTCAACCAAATCGCTCGCCTTCACACCTCGTAAATGCCACAGATGCGAAGGTTACGCGCCGGCAGATTTACTGGATTCCCTGCATGGGTGAGAGGACGCCCCTCGTTAGGAGATAGATGAGGAACAGGGCCAAGGCGATTCGGTAGAGGATGAAGGGCAAGGTCGAACGCGTCCTCAGGAATCGGATGAGAAACTCGATGGAAGCGTAGCCCGTCAGGAAAGCGGCAACCGTTGCCAAGAGCACGTTTCCGATGCCCTGTTCCGCCAGGGACGCCCTCGCGGACCAGAGTTCGTACACGCCGGCCAAGAAGATGGCCGGGACGCTCAACAGGAAGCTGAACCGAGCGGCCACGTCGCGGCGAAACCCAAGAAACAAGGCTCCGGAGATCGTGCTCCCCGAACGCGAGACGCCTGGCACCAATGCCAGCGCCTGGAACAGGCCTACGACCAACCCATCTCTCCACGTGACCTCTTGCATCTCGCGTCGGTGTGGTCGTAGTACTTCCGCGAGGCCCATCACGAGCGCGACGCCGATGAGGGAGGCGGCGATGACCCACAGAGAGCGAAAAGGACCCTCGATCGCGTCCTTGAGCGCCAAGCCGGCGATGATGATGGGCATAGATCCGATCAGCACCGCCCATCCCAACGAGGCTTCGGGCGAACGTTCCTTTCGTAGAATTGCTGCGCTCAAGCCCTTCGTCGTCCGCACAAGATCAGCCCAGAAGTACACGAACACGGCAAGAAGCGTGCCCAGCTGGATCACAGCGGTGAAGCCGGCTCCCGGGTCCTCCCATCCGAAGAGCGCGGGTGCGATTCTCAAGTGCGCCGTGCTGCTGACCGGAATGAATTCCGTCAAGCCCTGCAACACGCCGAGAACGATCGCCTCGAGCGCCGTCATGTCACCACCTTGATGACGATGACGGCTGTCAAGCAAAGAAGAAACGTGATGGCGTAGATGACCGTGACCGCCTGCCGCTGATTGAGACCTTTGCCCAATAGGGTGTGATGAAGGTGGCGCTTGTCGGCCTGCGTGATCGGAGCGCGGCTCGCCGCTCGACGAAATACGACGAGCAGAGCGTCGAAGAGCGGAACGCCGAACAGCAGTACGGGCACGAGGAACGCAACGGCCGCGGCCGTTTTGACGACGCCCTGGATACTAATCGCCGCAAGGAAAAACCCGAGGAACTGCGCGCCGCCCGTGCCCATGAAGATCTTCGCAGGATGCCAATTGTAGCGGAGAAAACCGAGGCAAGCGCCGATGACGGTCGCGCTGAGGACTCCGATCAGAGGTTGTTGCCAAAGGGCGAGGACGAGCATCGTGCTCGCCATGATCACGGCAATGCCCGCGCTGAGACCATCCAGCCCATCCATCGTGTCCATCGTCTTGCTGATGAGAAACACGTAGAGGATCGTGAGCAGAACGGAGTTAGTTTCGCTAAAGTTGATGTATTCTCCGAAGGGGATTCCGATTCCCTCGATCCGCACGTTGGCCAAGTCCGGGTGCGCCAGCACGGCTCCCACGATGAGTAGGAATAGCGCCTGCCACGTGGCCGAAAAAGCGTAGAGATCGTCGAGCATGCCGAACAGAACGACCAAGCCGCCGAGACCCAGAATCCACACCGACTTCACCGTGTACGGCCCAATCATCGGCACGTCAGCTGGGTGGTGAGAAAGAGGATACACGACGAGCCAACCGATGACGACGGCCAGATAGATCGCGAGGCCTCCCCACCGCGGCGTCGGCTTCGTATGGACGCTCCGCTCTCGATTGGGCTGGTCCACTGCGTTCGCCAGCAGGGCCAGGCGGAGGACGACCGGCGTGAGAACGAGTGCGGACACGAAGCTGACGAGGATCGCCAGCGTAAAGCGGCTCGTCAGGATTTCCGTCAGCGATAGGTCAGCCATCTCGGTCTGTCACCGGCTCGAGTCGGCCGCATTCGATGCGCAACAGTTCCACGCCGGCCATGCTGAAGAGCTCGATGGCCAACGGGTCGGGATAGTCCCCTTCGAACACGACGCGCTGGATGCCGCTGTTGATGATCAGCTTGGCGCAGACGTTACAGGGTTGGCAGGTGACGTAAAGGGTCCCTCCCTCGCAGGAAACACCGTTTGCCGCGGCTTGGGCAATGGCGTTCTGTTCGGCGTGGGCTGCGAGCTGGCACCGTTGCGTCGTGTCACAGCCGTACTCTTCACAGTGGGGAACGCCGCGCGGCGCTCCGTTGTATCCAGTCGAGAGGATCCGACGGTTGCGCACGATGACGGCACCGACCGACCTGCGCAAGCAGGTCGCGCGCGTGCTGACCGTATGAGCAAGTTGCATGAAGTACTCGTCCCACGAGGGCCGTTTCGGCATCGTGCGGATTATGACGAACGGCAAGCGGCGCGCGCTCGATTTCGGGTATCTGTAGCCAGCTCGCCCAGGTGGTGAAATCGGTAAACACAGGGGACTTAAAATCCCCCGGGGAAACCCTTGCGGGTTCGAGTCCCGCCCTGGGCACCAGCTTCGTTTAGCGGAACGTGCACTCGATCACGACATCGCGGATCCCATCCCTTCCCCGCAGGTTGGTGGCGATCTTGTGAACGGTCGCTTCGACATCAATGTCGTGCCCGCGCATTCGCTTGATCGTGCCTTGAATCTTCACGACGCCGTGATTCGCGGACACGACCATCAGGTTCGTATCAATCGGGTGCCGAGCGAACTCATGCCGAACTCGACGGACCAATCTCAGGTTTTCCTCGCGAGCCATGCTTTCATTCTACACCAAGATTAGCGGCGACGCTTGACGGGGCTGTACTTTTCGTCCTCCCCGCTATCCTCTTCGCCTTCCTCCGACCTCTTGAGTCGGCGTTCGCCTCGGAGGCTCTCGTCGTGCATGATCGTCGCCGCCGCGCCCTTGCGCTTCGCGACGATGCGCTCCCACACAACGAGGATCGGCGCGGCGTTGAAGATGGAAGAGTAGGTTCCCGAAACGATGCCGACGAGCATGGCGGCGTTGAAGTGCTTGAGATCCGGCGTCGCGCTGCCGACGAACACGAGAATCGCCAAGGTCACAACGACGATCGCGCTGGTGTTGATCGAGCGAGCGATGCTTTGCGTGATCGAGCGGTTGACGAGGTTGTCGAAACTCTCTCCCGGCAACGGCCGACGGAGATTCTCGCGAATTCGGTCGAAGATGACGATCGAGTCGTGCACCGAGAAACCGATGACCGTGAGAATCGCGGTGATGCTCAGTTGGCTGATCTCCCAGTTGAGGAAGTAGCCCGTGATCGCTGCCAACCCGACAACGACGAGGACGTCGTGGACGAGGGCGCCGATCGCGCTAAAGCCGAAACGCAATCCGATCTTGAAGCCTCCCAGCGCGAAGCCGAAGCGCATGGCGAGATAGATCACGATCAAAATAGAAGATATAGTAACGCCCAGAATGGCTCCCCGGATCGTCTCGGCACGGACGGCGGGGCCGGTGGACGAGAACGATTCCTCACCCTTGATTCCAACAATCCGTTCCGTTCCGTCTTCCGCTTTCTCCGTGATGAGAGTCGGGTCACCGCCCGCCGCTTCGACGATCTTTTGCCTCGCTGTAAAGAGGTCGCGGTTCGCTTCCTCGACGGTCTTCTTCGTCCCGTCGGGCTTCGTGTCGGACACCAATTGGGCGATCTCAGGATTCTTGCCTTCGATCGGGACGGTCACGTACGCGATCGTCTCGCCGTTGGGCCCAGCAGCGATCTTCGAGTTTGCGCCTTCAATTCCGGCGGCCTCGAGGCGTTTGTTCACTGCGGCGCTCGACGCCTCGACGCCAGGATTCAGCACCACGCCGGACTCGATACCGCCGAGGAACTCGACGTTCGGACGAATCCCACCCATCGCCATGAAGATCACGCCCGGAAGGATGATCAAGCCAGAGATGAGGAAGTACCGACCCATCTTTTGCACGATGGGCAGAGGACGCTCGTCCGCCCCAGCCTCGAGTCTCTCCCCGAACCAGCCTCGGTTCAAGCCGTACCAGTTCTCGTTCCGCCCAATGCCGGACTGAACGAAGAACAAGAGCAGCGAACGGGTTACGGTGATGGCTGTGAAGAGGCTGATGAGGACACCGATCATCAGCGTCGTTGCGAAGCCCCGAACCGGCCCCGTTCCGATATTCATGAGCACGATCGTCGTGATGATCGTACAAGCATTGGAGTCTAAAATAGCCGGAAAGGCCCTGCGGAAACCGAGATCGATCGCCGTGAGCAGCGTCCGCTTGTTCCTCAACTCCTCCTTCAAGCGCTCGAAGATCAGGATGTTCGCGTCAACCGCCATGCCGATACTCAAGATGAAACCGGCGATGGCCGCGAGCGAGAACGTGACGCCGAGCAACTTGAACGCCGCGTACGAGAAGGAGATGTAACAGAGCAACGCGAGGAGAGCGGTCAGCCCCGGGAACAGGTAGTAGACGAGCAGGAACGCCGCGATGACGATGAACGAGACGATGCCCGCAAAAACGATCTGGTTGAGCGCTCCGGTTCCGATCGTCGGGCTGACGCGATTGACGTTCTCTTCGCGCAGGTCAACCGGCAAGGCGCCTGCGTTCAGCAATTCGGCGAGTCGAGTCGCTTCCTCGCTGGTGAAGTTGCCTTCCAAAACGACTTGGCCGTCGGTGAAGCGAACGCCGTCTTTGAGATATGCGAACGAGATGACCTTGCCGTCGAGAACCGCCGCGATGTTTTCTCGCTGGTTCATGGTACGGCGGGCCAGGTCGTCCAGCTTCCGGGTGCCTTCTTGGTTGAAGACGAGGTAGAGATTGAAACCCTGTCCGCCCGGGTTGATGACGGGGCGGGCGGAGATCAACGTGTCGCCGGTCGTCAGGAGCTGCCAACTCCGCAGCATCCGCTCGTACTCAGGCGTCCCCGGCTCTAAGTACTCGCCCGGAGGGGCGTTCGCGCGTCGGAACTTGTGCTCCTCCGTCCCATCCGGGTTTCGAACCATTTCGTGCACGTAGGCGCGGTTCGGATTTCGGTCCGTCGCCACCGTTCTGGCCCAGTAGTACTCCAACCGAGCGGACGTGCTGATGACGTCGCGCGCCGCCTGTTCACTCGTGAATCCCGGCAGTTCGACGACAAACCGATCCTCTCCCTTCTGATAGACGGAGCTTTCCAGAACGCCCAGCGCCTTCTGGGCGCGCTGCTCGAGGATTCGAATGAGGATCTGGCTGAGCTGGGGCCAGTTTTGCCTCTGTTCGGGCGAGAGGGTGTTGAGATCTGCCCGAATCGTCATTCGGATGCCGCCCGCGACGTCCAGACCCAGGTTCGGCGGAACCATCCAGTTGATCGCGAGCGACAGGCCCAGCAGGCCCAAGACGAGAACAAGAAACCAAATTCCTCGTTGCTGTTGCAAAGCGGACACCTTCCTCCCACGACGAAACCGTGGGGCAAGCGGCGATTATACTGTAAGCGGGAGGCCCACGACGTTGCCATGACCCTACAAGAGGCGATCGAGCGCTTTATCCGGCAGTTTTCTGCGGGACGTTCCCAGCATTCGACGCGAGCGTACCACACCGACCTGCGGCAGCTGGCGGACGTCTGTAAGGAGCAGGGCGTCGAGGAGGCTTCCCTACTCTCAGGCAGGGAAATCCGCCTCTTTCTTCGCAAGTACGGCTCCACGCCGGTCACCAGAGCCCGCAAGCTCTGCGCCGTTCGAGCCTTCACTCGATGGCTGGTGAAGAGTGGCGTGTTGGAAGAGGACCCCGCGCTCGCCATCGCATCGCCCGCCAAACCGAGACGCCTGCCGAAGGACCTCAGTCCTACTCAGGTCGAAGAGTTGTTGACCGCGGACGTGGGCAAGAACCCTCTGAGAGATCACGCGATTCTGGAACTGCTGTACGGGGCCGGGCTTCGCGTGTCCGAGCTCGTCGCGATCGATCTGGACGATCTCCATCTCTCCGCGTGCGAGGTGCGCGTGCGCGGAAAGGGCATGAAGGATCGCGTCGCTTTGTTCGGTGAGCCATGCGCTCGCGCGATCCGCGCTTGGCTGGAGCATGGGCGGCCGAATACGTCCTCCTCCGCTCTCTTCGTCAACAACCGAGGTCACAGGCTCTCGACGCGCACCGTTCAAAACATCGTACGACGACGGCGCAGGCTACTGGGCCTGGGGGATCCGGTCACGCCGCACTCGCTCCGTCACAGTTTTGCGACGCACCTCTTGAATGGGGGGGCGGACTTGAAGACGGTGCAACAGCTCTTGGGGCACGAAAGCCTCGCAACGACGCAGGTCTACACGCACGTGAGCATCGAGAGGTTGAAAGAGGTGGTACGAAGGCTCCACCCGCGGTCGAAGGGGTCAGAGCACGACGGGCTGTGACGCGCCGGAGCGCGCTGGCTCAATGACTAGTAGACCTCCCACCCAAAGACTCGGACAACTTGATGCACAGGGTGCACTAAATCCCGCCGTATTTCTTCAACCCGCTTTGATAATCTGATTCCCAGGATGCACTCTCCAGGGCCGTATCAGCGACCCGGGCTGATTCCCCGGTGTATAGTCCGGCTGATTGCAAGGCATGGAGAGCCTCCTATGATACTCCTGTGATACCCTGAGAACCGGCGCCGATTCGAGTCTTTAGGCGATCCACCTGGGAGTTCCGTCCGTTCCGTGAGGTTCGGACGGTTTGAATTCTTGACTCCCTTGTAAAGGAGGTGCTCCAGCCCGGCCGTTGCGTTCTTTACAGTGCGGGCGAGTGGCTGGCTAGCCGGTATGTTTGCGGGAACGGCGAGGTCGGAATTCCGAGCCAGCACCGCGTCGACAATGCCAACAACACGTATATATGTCATGGCACTTTGAACACTCGCACCTGATAAGTCGGCGGGGCGAAGTGACCTATCGCGACGTAGTTGTCGCCCTCTAAAAAGGCCGCGGGACCAGCATTGAAAACAGGGTAGGAAGTAATCTTTCTTCCATCGTTTAATGCATGAGAGGTTTCCTGAGAAACGGGTTCGGTTGAGTCCTTGGCGATCCAGAGTTCCGTTCATCTTCACGGCACGCGGTAAACGCGGACAACGCCCTCACCGAACGCGACAGCAAGCAACTTGCCGTCATCAGAGAAGGCAAGAACGTCGTTTTCCATCAGTGCCGCTCCGCGGCTACCACCGTAAGTTGCTATTCGTTTGCCGCCAGCCGTAGAGTAGAGCCACGCGGCTCCCCACGTGCCGCGAATCGCAAGATATCGGCGATCGTTAGAAAACTTGAGGGCGTCTACGGCGTTCGGTGGGGTGATGGTAGTTACTATTCGACCATTTGCTGTGTCAACGATGTAGACAGGATGCGCCGTCCATCTTGCGCCCATGGCTAAGAACTTGCCATCACGCGAAAGCGCCCAAACCTCACCCTTGGCTGTCGTCCTGAGGATTCGCCGGAGCGACCCCGAAGGAACGTCATAGACCGCCAACCCTCCACGGCTATCACCCGTGTAGGAAGAAACCACAAAATGCCCATCATTCGACAGTGCGAAGGTCCGCAGCGGCAGACGGAATAGGATTCGCTCCGGATAACGGACGATCAAGAGCCTGTTGGGTATTGCGACCGAATCGCCAGCAACGGTAACCCCCAAGACGTCGCCGCTTGCCTCGATAGATGTGATGCCAGTTACGATATATCCCCGCTCTCTTCTTTTCAGCACATCATCTGGTGTGAAATCTGCGGTCCTAAGTAACTGTCCAGTTGCCATGTTTCGTAACCCGATACTGCCGTCCGCGTGCAGAGTGTATATCCGGTTTGAAGAAGCGGGCTCGTAATCACGGACTTCCCGTCCCATAACGACCACGCGCACGACACGTTTAGAGGCGACGTCCCAGGTGATGAGTTCACCGTTGACGGTGCTTGCACTCAGTTGTTTAGCGCCACTGGAAAACGAGACGTACCTGATGGATACCTTTCCGCCTGGCGAAAACTCAGCCACGGGTGTCGCGAAATGCTGGGAGAAAACGATGAAAAGCGCAGCAGGGATCATTCGGTCAAGAGCCTCCTCATGGCAATGGTCCATTGATAGGGGTCGCTGTGGGCGAGGCGACGAGTCTCAAGTCAACGGGCAGAGTTGCGTTGCCTGCAGTGGCATTCTTTACCGTGCCTTCAACGGGCTGCCCGACCGGCCTGTTCGCAGGAATGGCTCGGTCAGAAAGTCGGGTACGTACCGCCGTGTACGGTACTGGATCCACGATGTTGGGATCGTTCGGATCGTCTGGCGGTTCCTTTATCCGAGGCACGCCCCCAATGGTAGGTGTGGCGTCTTCCTCCAGAGCGAGCGCGGCTCCGAAGTACGCGGCCCCCGTGTTCCTCGCGCGAAGATTGAACGACACGTACCTCACAAGGTTGTGCGTATTATACAACCTGACGCGATACCGCGCGTTCACCCCGTAAAGGCCGCGGTTGCCGCCGGACGTTCCGAACGGATCAGCGTTTGACCCCTGCCAGGCAAACACCAACTGATCCTTTCCCCCGGATTCGCAAATGGAGACGTGATACTGATTTCCGGGCTCCACGAGGCTTGCTCCAGCATCCCAGGCAGGCGCGTACGCAAGCAACTCGCTGAAGGCCCACTCGTTCGAATTTGTGGTTCGTCGCGGATTCAGGGCACCGTATACACTTTCACGCCTTGTGAATTATATGGATCAAACGCGATGGCAAGACGCTTGCCATCGTCAGAAAACACTACCCTGCTGACCGGATAGTACGATCCACCACCAGCCCCGTAGACTCTGACGCGCTTCCGATCTCTTAGGCGTATCAAATAGACTTGATCGGTTGACGTGCCTACCGCAAGGTATTCTCCGTGTGGAGACAGCGTGTACAATCCCACCTCGCCTCGTACCAAATCCTGAGTCACTCTCCCGCGCAGTTAGCCATCAGCGGTAGTGAACACCCGTATCTCCCAGTCTGGAGTCCCTGGAGAAGCGTTGACGACCGCAAGGTGACTGCAATCGTTCGATAACACCATGGCATACCACCCGGTACCGACCTTGATGACACGCCACCGCTTCCTCGTCTCGGAATCCAAAAGCGCGATCGTCTCCTTATCGAGCCATACGCCGTAATGTTTTCCGCCCGGGCAGAGCACGGGTGCAGTTCTCCACGGCGAAGGGGATGTCCCTCTGTCGGGGTCTATCTCCACGTACTCTCCGCCGCCGACCATTCGTGCGTCATGGATTACAACAAGACAGCGTCCGTTAGCTAATGGCCTGATATCGAGCACTCGGCGCTTGCCGTACTTTCCTTCGTCGCCAAACTCGAAACTCCTCAGCGCCTCGCCGGTCTCCGTCGTACGCAGACCGACAGAGCCGTCTGCGTGCAGCGTGAACACTCGCCCCTTGCTTGAGGGAACGTAAGCCCGGACTTCTCTCCCCATCACTACAGTGGACACCCGGCGCTGCCTCCGAACGCCCCACGTGCTGAACTCTCCTGAAAGGGTACCGATTTCAAGGCTTTGGTCTCTGTCAGTGAACCGAAGGAAGTTTACTACATCCCGTGTGAAAGGAATCTGAAGGACAGGAGATGGCTCTCCAGTCTGCTGAAGCGCGGGATCTTCGGCGACAATAAGAAGGAGTAAGATCGAAAACATCAGGATCCTCCTCATGGGGTTGGCCCGTTGACAGGCGTTGCCGTCGGCGAGGCGACGAGGCGAAGGTCTACCGGCATCGTCGCGCCTCCACCCGTTGCGTTCTTTACAGTGCGGGCGAGTGGCTGGCTAGCCGGTGTGTTTGCGGGAACGGCGAGGTCGGAGAGTCGGATGCGCACTGCATCAGGCTGCGGTGGGGGAGGAGGTGGGAGGTTCGGGTCGGGAGGGTCCCTGTGCCGGATAGGCGGTACACCCCCGATCGTAGGCACGGCGTCTTCTTCCAACGTTAGCGCTGAACCGTAATAAGGAGGCGACGTTGGTGGACTCCCTGTCTGCGGGGCTGTCCTTCTAGCCCGCAGGTTGAACGAGCCGTACCTCACAAGGTTGTGCGTATTATACAACCTGACGCGCTACCGCGCGTTCACGCCGAAAAGGCCGCGGTTGCCGCCGGGTGTGCCGAACGGATCAGCGCTCAAACCCTGCCAGGCGAACACCAATTGATCCTTCCCGCCTTCCTCGCAAAGGGAGACGTGATACTGATTTCCGGGCTCCACAAGGTTTGCTCCAGCATCCCAGGCAGGCGCGTACGCCAGCAACTCGCTGAACGGCCACCAGCCGCGGATCTGGTCCGGCAGCAGACATTGGTCGTACGGCTGACCGAAGTCGCTGTCCTTCGTGATGATCGTTCGGAGGTCCACGACCTGTCCCGCAGATCCTCTTACCGTGCATTCCTGTATCGCCGTCACCGCTTCCTTGTTCGCAACCTCGTGGTTCCCAAGCCCAACGTCGGATGTGGAGGTCAGGTTCGTGCCCGAATGGTGCCCGTATGGTCCCCGTCTTCGGTTATCGTCCCGAACAACTGCGCTTTCGCTAGACACCGCCCCCGGTCGTGCAGTTGCGAGTATGCGGGTGGAGCGGGCGCAAGAGCGCGATGGTCACTGAGCGTAGCCGTGCCTGACCGGTGCGCAGGACAATCCAGAGGTTGCGCGCTGCGCCCATCTCGTTGACGTGCCAGAGAAAAACGCGCAGCGCAAGTTCGCCGCCCGCCGGAATCGGGATGCTGCACCGGTACAGTTGTCCTACAGGGTATGGATATCCCGCCCACACGCTGGAGCTAATCCTCTCCGGCGCGTCGCTGACGACGAGGTACATGGAAGGAACGGGCGATGCACTCTCCAGGTCCGTATGCGCAACCCTGGGCTGATTCCCCGGTGTATGGTCCGGCTGATTGCAAAGCATTCACAGCCTCCTATGATACTCCTATGATACCCTGAGAACCGGCGCCGATTCGAGTTTTTAGGCGATCCACCTGGGAGTTCCGTCCGTTCCGTGAGGTTCGGACGGTTTGAATTCTTGACTCCCTTGTAAAGGAGGTGATCCAGCCACACCTTCCGGTACGGCTACCTTGTTACGACTTAGTCCCCCTTACTCCCCACACCTTCGGCCGCTCCCTCCCTTGCGGGTTGGGCCACGGACTTCGGGTGCAGACAATTCAGGTGACTTGACGGGCAGTGTGTACAAGACCCGGGAACGTATTCACCGCAGTATAGCTGACCTGCGGTTACTAGCGATTCCGACTTCACGCAGTCGAGTTGCAGACTGCGATCTGAACTGAGGGCGTATTTTTGGGATTCGCTCCGCCTCGCGGCATTGCTGCCCTTTGTTCCGCCCATTGTAGCATGTGTGAAGCCCCAGGCGTAACCGCCATGCTGACTTGACGTCATCCTCACCTTCCTCCGGCTTACGCCGGCGGTTTCTCGTGAGTCCCCGGCTTTACCCGTTGGCAACACGAGATGAGGGTTGCGCTCGTTGCTGGACTTAACCAAACACCTCACGGCACGAGCTGACGACAGCCATGCAACAGGTGTCTTCGGGTCCGCCTTTTGGGCGGAGGGCCCTGTTTCCAGGGCTTTCCCTCGATGTCAAGCCTGGGTAAGGTTCTTCGGTTAGTATCGAATTAATCCACATGCTCCACCGCTTGTGCGGGTCCCCGTCAATTCATTTGAGTTTCAACCTTGCGGCCGTACTCCCCAGGCGGGGTACTTAATGCGTTTGCTTCGTCACCGAAGGGGTGGATACCTCCGACGACTAGTACCCATCGTTTAGGGCGTGGACTACCAGGGTATCTAATCCTGTTCGCTCCCCACGCTTTCGCGCCTCAGCGTCAGGAGTCAGCCAGTGATCCGCCTTCGCCACGGGTGTTCCTCCCGATATCAATGCATGTCACCGCTACACCGGGAATTCCAATCACCTCTCTGACCCTCTAGCCTGCCAGTATCAGAAGCAATTTCCGGGTTGAGCCCTGGAGATTTCACTCCTGACTTAACAGGCCGCCTACGCGCTCTTTACGCCCAGTGAATCCGGACAACGCTCGCCCCCTACGTCTTACCGCGGCTGCTGGCACGTAGTTAGCCGGGGCTTATTCACCAGGTACCGTCATAATCTTTCCTGGCAAAAGCAGTTTACATCCCGAAGGACTTCGTCCTGCACGCGGCGTCGCTGCGTCAGGCTTTCGCCCATTGCGCAAGATTCCCAACTGCTGCCTCCCGTAGGAGTCTGGGCCGTGTCTCAGTCCCAGTCGGGCTGATCGTCCTCTCAGACCAGCTACCCGTCGAAGCCTTGGTAGGCCGTTACCCCACCAACAAGCTGATAGGCCACAAGCCCCTCCCGAAGCCGCTTGCGCGTTTTAATCCGTCATGGATGCCCACAACGGACCACATCCGGTATTAATCCCTCTTTCGAGGGGCTATCCCGGTCTTCGGGGCAGGTTGCTTATGTATTACTCCGCCGTTCGCCACTAGGACCCATAGGATCCTCGTTCGACTTGCATGTTTTAGGCACGCCGCCAGCGTTCGTCCTGAGCCATGATCAAACTCTCCGTGAAGAATCGTTTGATCCCGCTGAGCCTTCCCGAAGGAAGACTCCGGTTGAAGAACTCGACATCCATCCCCGAAGGGACGAACGACGAGGAACTCCACCTAAAGAACTCTTTCTCGGCGCCGGTTTTCAAGGTACCACCGCTAGGGAGAGAGGCAAACCAATGCCTGCGTGCTCCGCGGCAAATCGTATTATGGGCACATCCCGTCGCGTTTGTCAAGGGGGGTGGCCACTTTTTTTGCAACGACGGCCCCCCATGCGGGTACTCTTTATACGACCAGGATGATCACCCTGCCCTTATCCTACCTCGAAAGGCATCTCTTCGTGGAAGTCCAAGGGCAAAAGTGGCTCCTCGACACCGGTTCCCCTACGACCTTCGGCAATTCAACGAGCTTGAAGCTCGGCGGCGACGAGTACCCCGTCGCCAACAGCGGCATGGGAATCACAGTGGACGCCTTGACCGAGCGCGTCCCCGTGGAGATGGTCGGCCTCCTGGGGATGGACGTACTCGGCCAATACGATTTCGTCCTGGACCTGCCCAACCACCGCCTTCTGCTCTCCCGAGAACCGATCGAGCGCGAAGGCGTCAGTCTGGATCTCGACGAATACATGGACGTGCCTCTGGTTTACGCAACCGTCCGTGGGAAAGAGCTGCGCATGTTCCTCGACACCGGCGCAATGATCTCCTTCTTGCAGAAGGACCTCGTATCCGATCTCGAGCCGGTGGGCTCGTTCGTTGACTTCTATCCTATGCACGGCACATTCGAAACTCCTCTCTTCGAACTGGAGCACGAGCTTGGCGGTGTGCGCTTTTTGGCATCGGCCGGCGTGCTGCCCGAGTTTCTCAACTTGATGTTGTCCTTGGCAGGCGCAGATGGAATCCTTGGCAATCAGTTCCTGGTGCAGAGGCCGGTTCTTCTCTCGCTGCGAAACCGCGTTGCGGTTCTTTTGGATCCCGATCCAAAGGACGAGGGCGGCCCGGAGGCCGCCCCGTAGCCTGACCAAAACCGGCCCTTACGGCCGAACCACTTGCCAGACAGCTTGGTCCGTCGCGCAGCCCCAAGACAGATCCGTGATGCCGTCGTCGAACCAACTGATCCGAGCTTTCACCTGATTCGAGCTCGAGACGTAGTTTGCCGCGTTGTTCGGGTCGGCATATACGATCACCTCATCCGTCCGCGGGGCGCGACCGCTCCAAACGGTGTCCCATCGGTTTTGAGCATAGTTCCACCATTCGATCACCATGGGGACCTGGTACACGGCCTGGGATTCGAAGATGAACTTCAATCCCGACACCTCGCCGGGCGACAGACCGCCCTGAACGACCAGCTGCATGCTCGGATCCGCCACCGCGGGCGAACGACGTGCCTGAATGAACAGGTGACTGTCGTCGCTGAACCAGATGCTTTGAAGATTTCCGCTGGTAATGGCGCCGAACGGGACCTGCATCGAGACCGGCAACACCGTCTCGATGGTCCCGCCGACTTCGACAGCCCACAGGAAGTTCGCCTCATTCGGAGGGCCGTCGAACCAGTCAATCTCCGTCTCGTCATAGATGCCGTTCTCGTCCGAATCGAAGAAGAACGCGTCGGCGCTCGTGCCGATCGTTGGGCCGCGACCGCTGAAGATCGGGTTGATCGTCCGCATGAACGGGCCTTCCCCGCTCGGGTCCGGCTCGCGGTACTGCTGGGCGACGTAGCACTCGCCGTCCGTTACGGCGAACGTATAGCCCGACCCGGCGAGGTCTACGGTCAGTTTGAAGTCCCCAGCCGGCCAGAATCGGATCGTTCCGAAGTCGGCGATGACTCCGTCGAAGGCGCTACGCCCTGCTCCGCGGCCCGGGACGAACGTGTCGAAGACGATCCAGCGGACTAAGGCGAACTCGAGGTCCTCGGCGTGGTAGCCGAAGGTCATCGTGCGCCATTCGAGGTCGTTGCCGGACGGGTCCAGCGTGATATCGTCGAGCGCGCTGGACATGTCAGGCGTGTAGAAGTAGGTGTTCGCCCCGTTGTCGTTCTTGTAAACGAGCGTGTTTTGGGCTTGGACGTCGAACTCGCCGAACGAGGTCGAGCCACTCCGGTAGGGCGTGGCATGGATTCGCTCCATGCGGTACGGAACTTTCACGTTCCGGAACTCCTTCATCGTTCCATCCGGCTGGCGCAAGCGGAGAAAGTTTAGCGTCAAATACCCTTCCTCGACGACCTGACCTGCCAGCGGAGGAAGCACCAAGAAAAGAGCCAAGATTGCGATCAGTTTTCTCATTGCGAAAAGCCTCCTTCGCGTTAGCAAGAGTATACAGCAAGATCCGCCCAATTGGGGGACGCAGCCTGCCGGTAGGTTAGAAGCCTCCGGGCCGTGGATTGTTCCGTGGATTGGGCAGCGCTTCGCTCTTCCCCGCAAAAGAGAGGACGAAAGCCGCTTGTCGAGCCGATCCCCCGGCCCAAAAAGAACGGAATCCGACCTGCCGCTGGGGCGGGTCGGATTCCCTCAGGATGCTTTGGCTGGTTAGCCCATGCGGTTGACCAACTCGAGGAAGTCGGCGAAGTCCACGTCGCCGTCCTGGTCGAGGTCGGCGAGGATGAACTTCTGCGGATCGTGATCGCGACCGGCCCAGACTTCGAAGAAGATGGCCACGTCGAGATCGTCAATGCGGCCGCTCAGGTTCATGTCGCCCAAGTGATCCGTGATCGGAGTGAGGCGGAAGCGGTCGAAGCGACCGAACTGATCCCACTCGAAGTTGAGCACATGCTCGTGGATGTAGCCTTCCGCGTCAATCACCCAGCTGGGCGCGCGGTCCATCCAGGCGCCGGCGAAGACCGACTCGAGGACGCCCCGCATCTTGAACGACGGGCGCGGCGTGTTGTAGTCGATCCAGAAGCCCATTCCGGCATGCTCGGTGCCGCCTGGCTGGTGGTTCATCCCGATCGCGCCGAGCATCAGCAGGGGGCCCGTTCCCCAGCCTTCCAGACTGGAGCCGTTCAGATCCTGGCGGATCATGACCAAGCCCATCGAGAAGCCCATCTCATGGGTTCCAAAGTTGTCCCGCATCATCTGGTCGCCGCCGGGCCAGGTGTAGAACGGTCGGGTGTGGATCGGATCCGAAACCATGGTCTCGAGGATGCACCAGTCATAGTTCGGGTCGGTATCCACATTTTGGGGCGCCCATAGAAGGCGATAGTTACTCCCCATGATTGGGTTGGAATCCGAGGCGCTCAGGGTGCCTTCCCACTGGCCAAAGTAGCCCGGAGCCTCGATGATCTGCGCCCCCGCGGTTCCAGCCGCGAGTACGCCGATCGCTGTCAAAATGCACGTTCGCTTCATTGTTTTCTTGTCTCCTCCTTTTGCAATGGATGCAAAGAAATCGTATGGACGAGTTCAGCGGGAGAAGCCGTTTCTCCCGCTCACAGTATAACCCAAGAAGCGCTAACGCCGTCGCTCTCGCGCAAAAAACCTGGTAAAAATCCTCACGGAGCGAGCCGCCGCTTAGTGAGGAATAGCCCCGCCAGCGCGACGAGCCACGCCGCACCGGTTCCCATCTCCGGCACAGCCGCGCCATTTAGGACGAAGGCCTGCTGGTAGCCCGTCGGGACCCAGTGCTCGTCCAGACCCCTCATGCTCGGCGCCGACCCGCCTCCGTCCGGGCCACCATCCGAGGTCATCCAGTAGTTCAGGCCGGTCCCCGAGGCGCGCACGCTTCGTCCACCGATCCAGTAAGAGCCCGGCTCCAGCCTGATCGCCATTCCGGAGACCTCGTACACAAACTCTGCGCGACCGAAGAACGAGCCGCCGGTCGCTTGCCTCGTCAAGGTCGTCGTTTCTTGAGCGACCAACTTCCCGGGAGCGCCGCCTGCTTCCGCATAGACGAAGACTTCGAAGAGGTCCCCGGGCGAGAACCCCGGATCCTCCACGACCGTAAGCCGGCAACCTGTGATTTCCGACGGTGCGTGGAGGAAGAAGTCGTCCACCAGTCGGCTGCCGGCAACCGTCAGAGGGACTGCTGCAACGCGATCCGGCGTGAGGTTGTTGTCCCAGAGGACAGCCGCCGGTACGGTGTGGCACGGGATCAGGAACGCGCAGGTAGCGGCTGCGGCAAGGCAAGAGGATACGCGCATGCCCTATTCTACTTCCATTTCAGGAATGGGGGGGCCGGGCATCTCGTGCCTCCGCCGCCAAAAAGACGAACCGCCCGGACGAGCCGGGCGGTTCAAGTCGCCAGGTTTTACAGTCGGTGCTCTTCAGCGAGCCGTGCCGGTTTTACTTCCGGCGGCGGCGAGCTGCGAGAGCGGCGAGGCCAGCGCCGATCGCCAGCATGGTGGCGGGCTCGGGAACCGGGTTGCCCTCGATCGTGAAGGCATGGTGCCAACCGCTGCCCTCCGGCGAGAAGGTGTTCCCACCGTCGAGGCTGAAGTAGCCCGTGCTGGAGGAAGCGCCGTCCGGACCGCCGTCCGACGTCATCCAGTAGTTGGTGCCGGAGCCGCTCGCGTTAGCGTTGCGGGCGCCGATCCAGTACGTACCGGGGCCGAGGTTCAGACCACCCATATCGATCGAGTAGTTGTAGTCGGCTCGACCGAAGTAGGTCAGACCGGTGGCCGTGCGCGTGAACGACAGGCCCGCGTTGTAGGAATGCAGCGAGCCCGGTACGCCGGAGTTGTCGTTGTAGATGTAAACATCCATGTCGTTACCGGCCTGGAAGGTGGAGTCATCGATGATGTTCATGTTGAACCGATCGATGATCCAGCCAGGACCGCCGACGACGATATCGTCAACGACGCGGATGTTCGGGAACGCCGGCGGCGAGATCGCGCGACCGTTGACCCCGTTCGGCGTCAGGTTGTTGTCCCAAAGGACTGCGGCGTTGGCGGCCGAAACCGCGCCAGCCAGGATCGCAATTGCGAACAGTTTGGTCTTCATGGTTTATTTTCTCCTCCTCTCTTATTCAGAGTAGTGTTTGATTTTGACCAGGCTCGACGAAAGTGGCCATGGCCGATGTCGAACCTATTGCCAGTCTACCCCGCGCTTGCGCACGAAAGTTTCCTGGCGTTGAAAGTGTAACACATCCGGCGGGCCAGAGGACGGGATTCCGGTTAAAACCTGGTAAAAAATGGGTAGCAGGCCGGGAGACCTCTCGAAGGTTGCAGAGGATTCGGGGCGCGCCGGCGCAGGCGTTTCGCCTCCGTACCGAGAAACCGCCCCGCGAGAGGCTCGGCAGATCTTGTACCACCTTCTGAAACAAACGGATCCCGATTCGGCGCAAACCCTCCGTGCTGCTCGCCGGGGACGGACCCGCAACGACTAAATCCTGCCGGCTGCTTTCTGCTCCGCCGCCTCCGCGCATCAAGGACGGACGCACGCCGCTGGTTGACACTCATCCGCCCTGACGATATATAGGGTAGACATTTGACTACTTGCCATGGATACACACGCTTCCTCTGCGCACGAACTCGCCCTGCTCGCGGACGCCATCCTCGCCAGGATTCCTCGCGATCCTGACCGGCCGCACTACATCGAGCAATGGTTCGCCCGCAAGCTCCGGATCGCCCGCGCCCGGGACAGGGAGAACGCTCGGCGCCTTCAACGGGAGACCGATATGAGCGCGCCGCTGTGGAGAGCGGAGGTCAAACGGTTCCTCGAACGAGCCGACTTGACGCGGATCCAAGCGATGGTCGTTCGAGCCTTTCTTTGCGGTCTTTCCTGGGCTGAGATCGGTAGACGCACGGGCCGAACGAAGCAGTCGGCGCAGCAGCATTTCCGTGCCGCCCTGCGGAAACTGCAACGAGCGGCGCGCACGGACCCGTACGCGGGCCTTGCCGAGGTCTATCGGGCCGAGGTGCGAAGAAAGGGTCGCTACGCCTAACGCACTTCCCACTTGGTCAGGTCGTACCGACCGCCCCAAGAGATGAAGGTAACGCCTCGATCGTGGTAACCGATCCTGGCTCTCACCTTCCCCGTTCCCGGCTGGACGAAGCGACTTGCGTTCGAGGTGATTGTAACGACGACCGTAGTATCGGCGAACGGCCCATCGCGCTCATCCACCTGCTCCCAGAAGTTGCCCTGGTAGTTGAACAGTTCGATCCTCTGCCTCACGGGCGTGCCAGAGGTAGCCGCTTCGAGAACGAACTGCAAGAGAGTGGGCGACTCGACGGGAGAGGTTCCTTCCACCTCGATCTCGACCGACGCGGCGGCGATCTCCGTCGGGCGCCGGGCTTCGACGTTGACGTACGAGTTGTCGCTGAAGAGCAGGTCGTTCAGGCTGCCCCCAAGCAGGGCTCCGCGGGTAACGGTGAACTGGGTGGGCAGAACCGTTTCGGTGAGGGCGATGGCGGTTACGTTGTCAATGCCGAGTTGCGCCTGGATCGGGTCGCCGCCTTCGCTGGGAGGATCGGCGTCGTGCCGGATCATGATGCGCTCGACGTTTGTGATGACGTTCTGATACGATTCCGGCCCGAAGACGTTGACGAGATCGGCTTCGCGGAGGGAGAACGTAACCTCGTGCCAGGTGTTGTCCGGCGGGAGGGTAACCGGCACTCGGCTGGTGAACCGGGAGCCGATGGCGCTCATGATGACGATGCGCATTTGGAGCGTACTGCTCGATTGGTTGCGCAGGTGGACGCGAACTCCGTCCACGCCCGCGGTCACGTAGTTGCCGGCCCACTGCACGTTATTGAAGGTGGCGAGGCGGCTGCCGGAGCCGAATCCTCCTGTGCTGGTGATCTGGAGGAAACGGTCTCCCGCGCCATTCGGGCCGCCGGAGGGCTGGTTGGTCGGGTTAGCACCGCCGCCCCAGCCCTGGGTGGTGCCGTCTTGGAAGTCGTCTTGCTGTCCGAGCGAGATGCCGAAGGCAAGGGGCGCCGCCATTAGCAGGCAGCCCACGATCCATGCTTTGCGAATCCAGGGCGTGTTCATGATTCTCCTTTCCCATGAGAGAGTTTCTGCGCCACCCCCGACCGACGGGGCCAAGACGGTGGCTCTTCTGCTCATAGTATACGACAGATAGACGAGATGCGCCGGCCCAATCGTTCTCACGACCCCGGGCGGGTGCGGGCGAGCCCGGCGTTCGGTACACTTCTTTCGTTGGACAACGCTCTGGAGCAGTTTCGGCACTGGCTGGAAGAGGCCGGCACGATCCTCTTGACTGGTCACACAGGCCCGGACGCCGACACGGTCGGCGCCTGCCTGGCGATGCACCAGGTGCTGGAGGCGTTCCCGGCAACCCGCCGGGTCTTGATGCACGACCCGGTTCCCAAAAACCTTCAGTTCCTGCCCCACTCCAGCGTGGTGGAGGTCGTGGGGACCGACTTCGAGCCTGGACCCGAGTGGCAGGCGGCTGACCTGGCGGTCGTCATGGATCTCTCCGTACGCGACCGGCTTGGGCGGGTGCTTCCACTCGTCGAGGGCGCTCACCGCGTCGTCGTAGTGGACCACCACGAACCATCTGGGGACGCCTTTGGCGACCTGCTCTTCATAGATTCCTCTGCCCCCGCGACCTGTCTGATTCTCTTTCGCATCTTGCAAGCGCTCAGTTTGCCGATCTCGCCCGGGATCGCGCAGTGCCTGCTCGCGGGCATCGCGACCGACACCGGCAACTTTGCGTATGCGAACACCACGCCCGAGGCGCTGCAGGCCGCGGCGGCCCTCGTCGAGCGCGGCGCGGACCTGACGCTGATCAACGAAGAGGTATGGAACAAACGGCCCTTGTCGGCGCTGCAGATCTTGGGGCGCGTCCTGACTCGGATCGAATCGCGGTGTGACGGGAGGGTTCTGGTGAGCCACCTAACCCTTCAGGACTTCGAGGAGTTGGGCGCGACGGACGAGGAGACGGAAGGGGCGGTGAACGAGCTGCTCCGTGCGGAGACCGCTTGCGCTGTGGCTCTTCTACGGGAGCTTCGGCCGGGACGCGTCCGTGTCAGCGTCCGCTCGCGCGGGGCTTACGACGTGGCCGCCGTCTGCCGAGAGTTCGGCGGAGGGGGGCACCGCAACGCCGCAGGGTGCACGATTGAATCCTCGGTGGACGAAGCGAAGCGACTGATTCGGGAGGCATTGGAGCGATGCGTGGGTTCCTGTTAGTGGACAAGGCAGAGGGAGTTACCTCCCATGACGTCGTCAGCGCGGTTCGTCGGAAGTTCGGAATCCGTCGGGTGGGCCACGCGGGGACACTCGACCCGGTCTGCAGCGGACTGCTCGTTCTCGCCGTGGGCCCGGTGACGAGGCTCTTGCGATTCCTGGCGTTGGAGCCGAAAGAGTACGTCGGGACGATGCGCCTCGGCGAGACGACCGACACGCAAGATGCCGAGGGCGAGGTCGTCGAGCGGCATGATGTTACCGGTCTTGCGTTGGAAGAGATTCGCTCGGCTGCGGAGGCGTTCCTGGGCGAAACGCTCCAGGTGCCGCCGATGTACAGCGCCGTCAAGATCAAAGGCAAGAAACTGTACGAGTACGCCCGGAAGGGTGAAGAGGTGCCGAGGGAACCGCGGCCGATCAAGGTCTACCGCTTTGACATTCTCTCGTACGATCCGCCCGATGCCGAGTTTCGGGTTCAGTGCTCGGGAGGGACCTATGTGCGAACCCTCGCGCACGACCTGGGTCAGAGGCTGGGAGTCGGCGCCCATCTCCGTAGGCTGCGGCGGACGGCGTGCGGAGAGTTCAGCGTCGAAGATGCCCGCACGGTAGAGGACCTGACGGAGGCGGACCTCATCCCACCGGAAGAGGCGCTCGACCCGATGCCGGTCATACGCCTTCCCCGTCCGGTCGCGCAGTTGGTCCAAAACGGCAACCTCGTCCGGGCGCCCGTGATGGCGCCTACCGAGTACGTAGGATTCTTAGGGCCGAACGGGGAGTTGATCGCGGTGGCGGAAGAGACGCCGGACGGATGGAAGCCCGTTGTGGTGCTTCCGCCAGAGTCCTCGACGACGCGCAAGCGATGAGGTGGCTTCTTCGAACGGTGCGTGTGGACGTCGGGCTGCCGCGGCGTTACTTTGTCGGGGATTTGATTCTCTTCGGTCTGTGGGCGGCGATGGTGATCGCGGCGATACGCCTGACTCCCGATCCCACGGGGCACGGTACGCACCGCCAGTTGGGATTGCCGCCTTGAGCGTTCTTGACGGTTACGGGCCGGGAATGCCCGTCCTGCGGACTGACCACCTCGTTCACCGCGTTTGTGCATGGAGATTGGTCGCTTGCCTTTGCGGCGCATGCGCTTGGGCCGTTGGTCTTCGCGGCGATGGCGATCTACGCGGCGTTCGCCCTTTCGAAGTTCGTGTTCGGTTATCGGGTCGTTCTTCCCTATCGAACCGTACTCGTCTCGAGTTTTGTGCTGCTGGGTATTTACTTGGGATACGGGCTGATACGGATGGCGCTCGGATGAGAGGGCGACCCGCCAGGTAGACTTGGGATTGGATGCGACCGTCCACCGAAGTCTTTCTGCGTTGTGGAAAGTGCAACAAGCCGGTCTACGCAAAGGAGTTTGAGAAGAACCTGCGCGTCTGCCCGCGTTGCGGCCACCATCACCGCCTGACCGCCGATCAGCGGATCGAGATCACGTTCGATCCCGGTTCGTTCGAAGAATTGGATACCGATTTGAAGTCGGCGAACCCGCTGTCCTTCCCGGACTACGTCTCGAAGCTGGAGCGCGGGTTCGAAACGACGGGGCGGCACGACCCGATCGTGAGGGGGCGCGGCACGATCGGCGGGATCCCGGTCAGCGCCGCGATATCCGATTTCACCTTTATGGGTGGAAGCATGGGTTCGGTCGCGGGCGAGAAGATCACGCGCACCTTGGAGTTGGCGCTGGAGGAACGGATTCCGGCAGTCGTCTTCACAGCGACGGGCGGCGCCCGCATGCAGGAAGGGCTTCTCTCGTTGATGCAGATGGCAAAGACGGCGGGGGCGTGTCGAAGGCTCTCCGAGGCCGGCGTGCCGTATATCTGTGTTTTCACGGATCCGACGATGGCGGGCGTTCTGGCAAGTTACGCCAGTTTGGCGGACATCATCCTTGCGGAGCCGGGAGCTCTGGTCGGCTTCGCGGGCGCGCGCGTGTCGGCGCAGGCGCAGGTCAACCGCGTTCCGGACAACTTCCAAACCAGCGAGTTCAACTGGGAACACGGAATGGTGGACAAGGTGGTCCCTCGTTCCGAGATGCGGCAAACTTTGATTGCCATTCTTTCCCATGTTACGAAAAAGGGAGGTGTTGATCTTGGCGCGGTCATGGCGTGAGTGGGAGAAGCCTCTACGCGACTTGGAAGAGGGCATTGCGCGACTCCGAGAGTTGCGCGAGAAGGTAGCGCCGGAGCGTGCGGAGGCGCTGGACCGGCAGATCGCCGAGTTCGAGCAGAAGCGGGACGAGTACATCCGGGTCAAGTACAGCCGCTTGGGCGCGTGGGAGCGCACGCTCGTCGCCCGCGCTGAATCCCGTCCGTACACGTTGGACTACATCCAGTACTTCGTGGACGACTGGGTCGAATTGCATGGAGATCGGCGCTTTGCCGACGACAAGGCGATCATCGGTGGGCTGGGACGCATCGAGGGCCAGTCGTGCGTCATTGTTGGGCACCAGAAGGGACGCGATATCAAGTCGCGGCAGTTTCGGAACTTCGGCATGGCAAAGCCGGAAGGGTATCGCAAGGCGATCCGACTCTTCGAGATGGCAGATCGGTTCGGGCTACCCGTGGTGACGTTCGTGGACACGCCCGCAGCCGACCCAGGCGTCGAGAGCGAGAGCCGCGGCATCAGCCAGGCGATCGCCGAAGGCATGTTCTGTATGTTCGGATTGGGGGTTCCGAGCGTGAGCGTTGTCATTGGAGAGGGTGGCTCGGGGGGCGCAATTGGAATCGCCGTTGCGAACCGCGTCTTGATGCTCGAGAATTCGATCTACTCGGTCATCCCGCCGGAGGGGTGCGCCGCGATTCTTTGGCGCGATCCGACAGCCAGCGACCGAGCCGCCGCCGCCCTACGATTGACCGCGAAGGACGCGCTCGAGCTCGGGATCATTGACGAGATCATCCCCGAGGGTTTTGGCGGCGCGCACCGTAACCCTCAAGAGACCGCGGACAACGTCAAGGAGGCGATCCTCCGCCACCTGAAAGAGTTGAGCGGGCTCAGCCGAGAGGAGATCCGCGAGCAGCGATTCCAGAAGTATCGCAAGATGGGGATCGTGGCTGAGCCCGCGAGTACGGAAGCGTAGCGGTTAGGCGCCTCCACCCTGGTTTTGGTTCGACCTGGTTCCCGAACCGCCGCCCTGACCGCCGGTACCGCCGCCTCCAGGGCCACTCTGGCCGCGCTCGCGCATCCGCTCACGCATTCGCTGCTCCATTTCTTCGCGAAGCTGCTTCAGTTTGGCCTTCTGCTCGGCTGTCAGCACAGCCTCGATCTGCTTTTCGGTTTCCTGACGGATCTGGTTGAACTTCTCCCGCAGGGAGCCCTGTTGCGTTTCCTGTTGCTGCCGCAGCTCTTGCATCCTCTTTCCGGACTGCTCAAGGATCGTTTCGATCTTCTTCTTCTGGGCGTCGGTGAGGTTCAGCTGGTCGAGCATCGCCGTCCAACCGCGCATCATTCCGCCGCGCGGTCCGCCCTGACCCGGGCCTTGCCCTGGCTGGCCGCCACCTCCCATAGCGGGCGGGGCGTTGAAGTCCTTTCCATTGACCGGCGGTTTGGGCTGTTCCTTTGGGGCGTCTTGGCTCGGCTTTTGCGGCGAGTCGTTCGGGGCGTCGGGCGTCTCGGTCTCAGCCTTTGCCTCCGTCTGAGGTTCGCCGGACTCAATCGTGGAGACGGACTGGGACGACTCTTGGGAGCTGGCCGCAACGCCTGAATCCGGCTTGGCGGTAACGTCCTTGTTGCAGCCGAACGCGACGAAGGCGCCAGCCAGAACGGCCAGCGCGAATAGGGCGAGAGAATTCTGTGGTTTCATCGAAGTTGCACCTCTTACGCGATAGTATACGATGGGGCGCGGGAATTCGTTATCCAGGCGCTCGAATTTTGCTTCGTTGGGTAGGCTTTGAGCGTGCCGTTCACCCGCGAGGACGCTTGGAATATCTTGTGCGAACACACGGAGAGCGAATCTCTGCGCCGCCATTGCCTCGCCGTCGAAGCGGCGATGCGGTGGTACGCCCGCAGGCTCGGCGCGGACGAAGAGAAGTGGGGCATTACGGGTCTGCTTCATGACTTCGACTACGAGAAACATCCGGAGGACCACCCGATTTGGGGGATGCAGCTTCTTGAACGCCAGGGTTGGGATCCTGAGGTCATTCGGGCCATCGGCTCCCACAACGACCGCACGGGCATCCCTCGGGAGACGCCACTGGAAAAGCACCTCTTCGCCTGCGACGAGATCACGGGCTTCATCGCTGCGGTGACCTACGTCCGCCCGAGCAAAGACGTGCGGGACGTCGAGGTGAAGAGCGTGATGAAGAAGCTGAAGGTGCCTTCGTTCGCGGCGGGCGTGAACCGCGAAGAGGTGCGCCAAGGGGCCGAGCTGATCGGGCTTTCCTTGGAGGAACACATCGCGAACGTCCTTCAAGCGATGAGCGAGCAAGCCGAAGCGCTCGGTCTGGCCGGAGTGCCGACCGGATAGTCTCCGCCCGCCTTGATAAGAATGAAGGCGATCGCTCCCGCGAGCCGCGTCCGGCCCGCGGGAAGCGAAAGCAATGGTCGGTCGAGTTTAGGCGTTGCGCTTCGCGAAGTCCTTCATGAACTCCGCGAGCAACTCCGCGCCGGAAACTGGGAAGGCGTTGTACATCGAAGCGCGCATACCGCCGACGCTACGGTGGCCGGCGATCGTCTTCATTCCGTTCGCCTCGGCTTCCTGGATGAACTTCTTGTCGAGTTCCTCGTTGACCGTTCGGAACGAGATGTTCATCTTGCTTCGGTTCTTCTTTTGCGCGTGACCGATGTAGAAGCCTTCGCTTTGGTCAATGACGTCATAGATCAGCGAAGACCTCTTCTCCGCTCGCCGCGCCATCTCGTCGAGCCCACCCTCTTTTATGACCCACTTGTAGTACAGTCCGCACATGTAGATCGCCCAGCAGGGTGGCGTGTTGTGGATCGAGTCCGCTTCATGCGCCTTCTTCCAGCTGAGCATCAGCGGAAGGTCCTTTTGCGAGGCGATTTCGAGGGCGCGCGGCGACAAGATGACGGTTGCGACGCCCGCCGGGCCTTGATTCTTTTGGGCGCCCGCAAAGATGACGTCGTAGCGACCGAGATCCATCGGACGACTCAGGATGTTGCTGCTCATGTCACAAACGACCGGCACATCGGGAGCGAACTTCGGGTCGCGGAGATAGTCCACGCCTTGGATCGTTTCGTTGCTCGTAAAATAGATGTAAGAAACGTCCTCGCTGAAGTTCGGCTCATCGTCTTCCGGCGCGTGATCGAAGTTCGACGGCTCGCTCGTCCACGCGATGTGCACGGGACCGAGCTTCTTGGCGTCGCCGATGGACTTGTGACCCCAGGTTCCGGTGTCAATGTAGTTCGGCGTCTTTCCTTCGATCGCCAAGTTCATGGGGACCATGGCGTTCTGGAGGCTGGCGCCACCTTGGAGGAACAGCACCCCCCAGTCGTCTGGAATGTTCAGGATCGTGCGAAGCGATCGAATCGTTTCGTAGTGGATCGCTTCGTAATCCTTGCTGCGGTGGCTCATCTCCATGACGCTCATGCCGCAGCCCTTGTAGTTCAGAAGGTCGTCCCTTGCTTCTTCGAGTACCTCAACGGGAAGCGTCCCGGGCCCCGCGGAGAAGTTGTAAACCCGACCGTATGGCAAAGCTTCAAGATGTGTCCCTTTCACGGCTTGATGGTACCCCACGAGAGCGAGGCGCGGCAGCCAGCGTGAGCAGGACCGTTGTGACTAAGATCATCACACCATCGGCGATCATGCGCATCGGGACAGGCGAGGGATAGAGGCGCTCGAGCTTGAGTTGTTCCGCTACCCGAAAAACGAGCTCGGGCACTGCCTTGTCCTCTCGACTGACGGGTGCGAACCGGTATCGGCGGCCGAGTTCGAATTGGCTTGACTCTGTGGAAGGGACTGTTAGGACGGAATCCGGAAAGAGCCATGCCAAGGCGCAGGTCGCAGCCCCGAGCAACAAGATGGCCCTTTGGAGTGGAGTCATAGGGATATGATAGCATGGTCTTGCGGTTTCTAAGGGGCTCCAGATACGGGCTGCCGTAGCCTGCACACTCTTTCGCGCCATAATTCAACACAGACGTGTCTCGAGTGTCGCGCCAGCAAGTCGCCCAAGCGCGCCCCAAGAAACCCACGGTTCAAGAACGGCATCGCATCGACTGCGGGCCGATCCGCGGTTCGAAGCGCGGCGTGTGGCGGGCGGCTACGTTGATCTTCGTGCATCTTCTGATTGCCGCCCACGTCGCGTGGTGGGCGATCAAGGGGCGCGCGCTGACACCCGTAGAACCGAGCGAGGCGATGCAGACGCTGGAGCTCGGCTATCTCAACGCGGGCTTTGTGTTCTTCCTACTTGCGATCCTCGCGACGATGGTGTTCGGGCGCTTCTTCTGCGGTTGGGCCTGCCACCTCGTCGCGTACCAGGATCTGTGCGGATGGGCGCTGAGGAAGTTGGGCATTCGACCCCACCCATTCCGGTCTCGGTTGCTGATCTTCGTGCCCCTTTTTGCAGCGTTTTACATGTTCGTTTGGCCGCAGGTCCTTCGCGTCTATGAGGGCAAGCCGTTCCCTCGAATCGTTTATCATTTTTACACAGAAGATTTCTGGGCGACGTTTCCGAACTGGCAGATCACGCTGCTGACGTTTGCGGTCTGCGGGTTCCTGATTGTCCTACTGCTTGGCAACAAAGGGTTTTGCACTTACGGGTGTCCTTACGGGGCGTTCTTTGGCCTGGCGGATCGGATCTCTCCGGGAAGGATTCGCGTAACTGACGCATGCAACGGGTGTGGGCATTGCACGGCTGTTTGCACTTCGAACGTGCGCGTTCACGAAGAGGTGGCGCTGTACCGCATGGTGCAGGATCCAGGTTGCATGAAGTGTATGGACTGCGTGAGCGTCTGTCCGAACGGAGCGCTGTACTTCGGGTTTGGTGGAATCCGCGCCCAGGCCGCAACCAAACCAGCTCAGAGGCCGAAGGTCAAGTACGACTTCTCGATGCCGGAGGAGATCGCCCTCGTCGCACTGTTTCTGCTGCTGCTCTATACCTACCGCGGGTTGTACGGCGCGATCCCGTTCCTGCTTTCTCTCGGGCTTGCGGGCATCTCGGCCGTCGTGCTGGTTCAGACCGCGAGGATGTTTTACATGCCTCACGTGCGGGTTCAGCGATTGCAACTCAAGCGCACGGGGAAATGGACCAAGGCAGGCGCGCTATGGGGGGTCGCCGTGGCGATGCTCACCGTGTTCCTCGCACACTCTCTCGTCATACAATATCGCACACACGAAGCAGAAGCCGCGCTCGCCGCGGCAGACCGACTGTATCGGGAAGGCAGCCCGGAGAAAGCGAAGACGTTCGCCAAATCCGCCAAGGCGGGCTATGAGTGGTTGATCGCCCACGGTCTCTTTCCCGTTGCGGAATGGGAATACAAACTGGGCAACGTCCTGTCCTACCTCGGCGAGCCTGAAGAGGCTGTGTCGTGGCTTCGGAGCGCGCTGCGACGCAATCCGAGTCTCGTCGGGGCGCATTCCTTGCTGGGCGACGCCTACCTCCAAATGGGCAAGAAGGCCGAGGCTGCCCGCGAGCTCGAAATCTATCTTCGGCACGAGCCCAGCGACGCCGCAGCCCACTCGCGCCTCGCCCTGGTTCTCGCGGACCTTGGCGAGCACGACAAAGCGATCGCGGAGGCGGAGAAAGCGCTCGGCCTGGACACGAAAAGTGTGGTCTTTCGTCGAAATCTTGCAATTATCTATGCCGAAGCCGGACGCTACAAGGAAGCCGTCGAGGCGCTTGGGCCGCTCTTGAGAGAAGACCAGACGGGAGAAATCGGCCTGCTCGCTGCGGATATGGCGAAGGCGGGCGGCCTACACGCCGAAGCCCTCCAGATCCTCGACGAAATGATCCAAGGAAAGCCGCTGGTCCCAAGCTTGCTGCGACGTTGGGCGCAGGCCTGCAAGGATGCCGGATTGCTGGAAGACCGAATCCGCGAGCTGGCGCGGTCCGAACCGGATGACGTCGCCTCGTGGTACAAACTCGTCTTTCTCTACGACACGAGGGGAAACACCCGCGAGGCCCTCGCGCTTTACGATCGGCTTCGGAGAAGAGACCCTTCCCTGCCGCCGCCATCCAGATAGAATCGCGCTCCATGGGCAACTTGCGCACTCGGGGCGTGTGGTGTGGCGCTGGATTCCTCGGGCGATCGAGAGCCGACGTTCGCGAGAGAGTATCCCGCCTCGCCGACCTTGGATTCAATCTCATCCTGCCGAATCTTAAAGATGGCGGGGGCCGGGTCTGTTGGCGGAGCGAAGTGATCCCGGAAGCGAGCCACGAAGCGTATCAGGATTTCGATCTCCCGCTGGTCCTGATGGAAGAGTGTGAGCGCGTGGGCATGAGAATCCATGCATGGTTCATTGACTTCTTTGAAGGCGAAAACGGCGCTGCGTTTCGTACCCACCCCGAGTGGGCGATGAGGGATCCGCACGGTCGCACGACGGCAGACGAGACTCTTCGCGGCAAACGATTCGGTTGCGTTTGGATGTGCCCCGCTCAACGCCCGGGCTACACCGATCAGTGGCTCATCCCACTGTACCAGGAGTTTGCGAAGCGCTATCCCGTGGAGGCGGTGCACCACGACTACGTCCGCTACCCAGGGGACCTGGCGCCGGATCAGTACTGCTTCTGCGATTCCTGTCTCGAAGAAATCCCTCGTTGGGCGGTCTACGCGAGCGAGACCTACCCGAACGAGCGGTTCGAGCACGAGCTTTACGATCGCCCGTACCTGGAGGCGCACTGGGAGCCAAGCCCACGCGTTCTGCCGGAAGGGTGGCAGAAGTGGTCTCGCGCGGAGCGTGCGAGGTTCCTTCTGGAGGGCGGGTTCTTCGCCGGCGGGCGACGCGACCTCGACTACTTCTTCTACACGTTCCGCGTCGAGGCGATCCTCCGCTTCGTTCGCGAATGCGCAGAAGCCGTCCGCTCCGTCGCCTCAACGATGAAGATTTCAGGAGCTTTTTTCAAAAATCCTATCCACAGCGGGCGCTTTATCGGCCAGGACTGGCGCCGTTTTCCAACCTACGTGGACATCTGCGCGCCGATGGACTACCGCGATCACTTCCCTGGAACCTTCGAGCAGTATCTTGCGCTTCTCCGAGAGACGATCGGCCTTCAGAAGCGATGGGCGGCAGGCTTCGAACAACTCTGGATTGGGTTTGCAATCAACTTCCTGTTCAAGGAAGAGCCAAACGGCCCTTACCCCGATTCCAAGGTTCGGGACGTCGTTCGGACGATCGAGGAGTCCCAGCCCGACGGTATCGTCGTCTTTTGCGCGGAACAAATCGAGGAATATGGTATGGGAGAGGCGTTGCGACGATCGTTCCGAGATTCGTCATGAAATGACCACCGGTAGAATCGCACCGTGCGACTCTTGTTTACGGAATGCAAAGAGGACGACGCCGAGTTCTTCCGCCGCGCCTTTCCGAGCGATGCCGTAACCACGACATCCGAGACGCTCGCCGAATGCGGTGACGTGCAGGATGTGGAAGTGCTCTCCATACAGGTGCATAGTCGGGTGGACGAAGAGGCGCTTCGAAAGATGCCGAGACTTCGGGTTATCGTTACTCGGTCTACCGGACTGGATCATGTTGACGTCGGCGCAGCGGAGAGGCGCGGCGTCCTCGTTCGGAACGTTCCGGACTATGGCGCGCAGACCGTTGCCGAACACACGCTACTGCTTCTCTTCGCGATCGCAAGAAGACTCCAGGACGCGATCGCCACGACTCGCGAGGGGCGATTCGAGTTGGCGGGACTGCTCGGCAGCGACCTCGCTGGAAAGACCGCAGTGGTCATCGGCGTCGGCGCGATCGGCGAACGGTTTGCCCGCATGGCAGAGGGGGTGGGGATGCGCGTCCTCGGCGTGGACCCGGTCCAGAGGCCGGAAACCGGTGTTTCCTATGTGAGCCTCCGGGAAGGCCTCTCCCAAGCCGAGGCGCTGGTGCTGTGCTGTCCGCTCGTAGAGGCGACTCGGTACCTGCTGAACTCGGAAACTTTTGCTCAACTCCAGAGAGGATGCCTGCTCGTGAACACCGCTCGCGGAGGCGTCGTGCACGCCCCCTCGTTGCTCGAGGCTTTGGGGTCGGGGATCGTCGCGGCGGCAGGACTGGACGTGTTGGAATACGAGGAGGTCCTGCGTGGCAGCGTCCCTGCTCAACCAAACCAAGCGGAGGTCCTCGAAGCGAATCGGCGGCTCATGTCGCACCCCCGCGTGATCGTTACGCCGCACATGGCCTTCTACACCCGGGAGGCGCTCACGCGACTCCGGCAGAGGACGGTCGAGCTGATCCGCGAGGCCGTCGCCTCCCCAAGCTCTTAGCCTCCGACCTTCCACTTCGTCAGATCGTAGCGCGCGCCCCAGCTCACGAACGTAACGCCACGATCGTGGTATCCGATACGGGCACGCATCAACCGAGTACCCGCCTGCACGAACCGCGACGCATTCCCCGAAACCACCACCGTCACCGTAGTATCGGCAAACGGAGCCGTCCGCTCATCCAACATCTCCCAATGGTTCGTTTGGAAGTTGAACAGCTCGATGCGCTGAAGAACCGGAGTCCCAGACTGACCCGCTTCCAACACGAACTTCAGCGTCGAAGGATTTTCCGTCGGGGAAACCCCTTCCACCTCGATCTCCACCGAAGCAGCCGCCACCTCCGTCGGGCGGCGCGCTTCGACATTCAGATATGAATCGTCGCTGAAGAAGAGATCCGTCAAGCCGCCGCTGGTCTGAGCGCCCCGCGTGACTGTGAACTGGGTCGGTAGGACGTCGGAGGTTGGCGAGACGCCTTTGAGGATCACGACGCCGGGATACCACCACCTTCCATTGTCCACCTGGCAGATCGCGGCGACATCCATGACGCCGTCACCGTCGAAGTCGCCTACTTCGATATCGTAGACATTCCACCCGACGCCGTAGCGCGTCTCTGGTTGGAACGTGCCATCCCCGTTTCCTTTCCACACGGAGACGTCTTGGCCGCCGAAGCTACTCTTGATGGCATCGAGGCGCCCGTCGCCGTCCAGGTCGGCGAGGTCCAACGTACCAGTGTTATCGCCTGTGTGATAGGTGCCGGGGACGACGAACGCAGGGAAAAAGGCCCCTGTGCCTCGGCCTCTTCGCACACCAAGCCCCTTTTCGTCGAGGTTGTAATCGGTGGCGAAATCGAGGTGCCCGTCGCCATTGAAATCTGCGGTCGCGAATGCCCGAACGTCTCTGCCCGTCGGCACGGTGAACGGCGAACCGAACGTTCCGTTCCCGTTTCCCAAACTGATCTGCGGATAGGCTTGAACGCCGGAGTTCGTCAGCAGATCTACTCTGCCGTCGTGATTGAAATCGCCGAAGGCCAACGCCGTCACCCAACCGCCGACTTCGTGGTATTGAAGCGATCCGAACGTGCCGTTTCCAAGGTTACGAGCGATCTTGATACCCGTACCCGCATCCACAATGGCATCGAGGTCACCATCGCCGTCAATGTCTGCGACGGCGAGTTGGTTGTAGTCGAACCCAGTTTGGAAGTTCGGCCCCGCCACGCGGGTACTAAAGTTTCCATTGCCGTCGTTCCTTCGGAGGACGAGCTGCCCTGTTTCCAGGAGGTAGAGCGCGTCGAGGTCTCCGTCACCGTCCATGTCGGCAACGACGAGGTCAATCAGATACGTTGGCTCCAGGATCTCGACAGTCGGGGCGAAGGTGCCGTCGCCATTGTTCTTCCGCAAACCGAGACCGAAGCGGTTGGAGAAATCGGACCGGAACGAAGTGAGGAGGTCCAAGTCGCCGTCGCCATCGAAGTCGCCGGCTCGCAACTTTCCGGGAAATGCAGGGGCATAGTCTGGGTTCGCCATGGGAAGGGGCAGGGGTTCTTCGAAAGAGCCGTCACCCGGGTTCAGGTAGATGCAGGCTTCGACGGAGCCGTCGGCGACAACGACGACGTCGAGGTCGGAGTCTCCATCGAGATCAGCCGTTTCGATGTCAATCGCGTTATCGTCACCAGCACGGAAGAGTTGTGCGGGCAGGAACCCTCCCTGCCCATTGCCCTTGATCAGGAACCAGCTCGATTCCTGGTTGCCAGCCAGGATGTCCGGCCATGCGTCCCCGTTCACATCTGCGACATGGATCGTGACCGCGCCGGATGTCGAATCGTCCAAAGGCGTCAGCAGGGATAGCGTTTCCGGGCTGGAGAAGGTGAGGTTGCCTTGGTTCCGCCACAAACCGATGGCGCCCTGGCCAAACCCACCCGTGTCTTGGTTCGAATAGAGGACATCCAAGTCCCCGTCTCTGTCGACGTCGGCGACCGTAACGACCGGTTCTTCGGGAATCGGGCCCGAGGGAGTGCCAGCGAACGTACCGACGAATGAGAACGATCCGTTTCCGTTATTCCTCAAAATAGACCAGGCGTTGATCCCCTCATGCGCGATGACGAGATCTATGTCGCCGTCCCCATCCATATCCCCGGACGTGAGATCGTTCGTGCCCGTTGCAATCGTGTACACGGTTGCGGAAGTGAAACCACCCGCGCCATTGTTGAAGAGTACCGACACACTGTTGTCCCGATTGATGTATTCGTCGTGCGTGACGGCGATATCATCCCATCCGTCGCCGTTGAAGTCCCCAGCCGTGATACCGCTAGGGCCGTCGTCTCCGGTGAGGTACTGGGCGACTCTCGCGAAGTTCCCCTGGCCGTCATTCCGCCAGAGGGAAACGTAGAGGCCCTCCCAGAATCTCCCTGTCTCGGTGACGGCGATATCCAGATCGCCGTCGTGGTCGAAGTCTCGAAGAACCAAGTCGAGCGATTCGGTTGGCAATGCGTAGGTGGTTCGAGAGCCGAACCGGCCGTCTCCAGTCCCTTTGAGGACGCTGAGGTATGGGGTTCCGCCCCAACTCACGGTGACCAGGTCTACAGTTCCATCACCATCCACATCACCCACTTCAGAGGCGGCCGGCCACAGCACCTGAGGATAGATGCCAATGTCATATCCAATCCACGGAGCACGCAGGATCGCTCCTGGCGGCAGATCTCGAGCAATTGCCGCGGACAGCGAGCACCCGATCAGAATCACGCAGGTTATTCTCTTCATCTATTTTTCTCCTTTTTCTCCATTCTATTTAGTTCGCGACGAGCCATCTCACCTGATCGTATCGAGCTCCCCAGTTCACGAAGGTCACACCGCGATCGTGGAAACCGATGCGCGCGCGCATCTGCCTTGTCCCGGGCTGAATGAACCGGGTTGCGTTCGAGGTGACTGATATCTCGACCGTTGTGTCGGCGAAAGTCGCATTCCTTTCGTCCACTTGCTCCCACTGTCCAGATTGGTAGTTGAAGAGTTCGATGCGCTGCCGAACGGGAGCGCCGCTCGAAGCAGCTTCGAGCACAAAGGTGAGCGAAGAGGAGGTCGCAGCCGGAGCCGTGGCCTCCACCTCGATCTCCACGGAGGCCGCCGCCACCTCCGTCGGCCGGCGCGCTTCCACATTCACATACGAATCGTCGCTGAAGAAGAGGTCGGTCAGGCCGCCGCTCGTCAAGACTCCTCGGGTAACGGTGAACTGCGAGGGCAGAACCGCGGTTGCCGGTCGGATGCCGAACAGAACCGTAACGGCGCTGGGGAGGCCGGTTGGGCCCAGGCTGAATCCGACAGCGAGATCTACTTGACCATCGCCATTGTAGTCGGCTACCGCAGTCTGGTTCACCGCATAGCCCGCTCCATATCGCTCATGGGGCTGAAACGTTCCGTCGCCGTTGCCCCGGAAGATTGAGACATCGTTCGGAGCGTTGTTGGTCAGTACGATGTCAGGCTTTCCGTCCCCATCCACGTCGGCGACATCCAAGTCGCTGCTGATCTGAAATGCGGCCTCCAACCCGTTTGGGCCATCAATCTCGAACGGGAGATCGAAGCCTCCATCGCCAAAGCCTCTCATCGCGCCGACCGAGACCGTGCCGAATGAATCCTGTGGAACCTGATATATCAGGTCGAGGTGCGTGTCCGCATTGATGTCCAACAGACGGAAGGGATACCCATCCACTCCCACCGGCATAGGCGCGGAGAAGGTGAAGTCGCCGTTGCCAAAGAAGACCGTCAGACCGATGGAGGTTTCGGAAACAAGGTCCACATTGCCATCGTGATCCAGGTCGCCTCCGTCAATGCCGAATGGCGGGCCAAAACCGCCTAGAGCCCTTGCTAGGACGAACGACGTGCCGTTGCCCAAATTCCGAAACAGGAAGATGTGCTGGCCACCCGGCGCTGCGCCCGGCTCAGTAAGGATGACGTCGCGGAACCCGTCGTTGTCAACGTCGAACGCGCCGACTTCACCAGCTTGGTTCGCATTGACCGTCGTTACGACCGCAGGCAGAAAGCTTCCTTGACCGTTGTTGAGAGCGACAGCAAAGTTATATGGTTGTTGGGCTGAGGAAGCTACCACGTCGAGGTAACCATCGTTGTTCATGTCGGCGAGGATGATGTCGTTGGCCGTGAAGGGCAAGGAGAATGACTGTAAGGAAAACGCCCCTTGGCCGTTGTTCCGCAGAATGAACCGGCTCGAGCCGCCGCCGCTGCTCACCAGGTCTATGTCTCCATCCCGGTCGAGGTCACCGGCGCGAAGGCGTTGTAGCAGAGTACCGACCGAATACCGCGGAGGCAGGGGAAAGGCACCATTCTCATTCTGATGCACGGTGATGACGGACGAATCATTGGCAAGAGTCAGAACATCTAAGTCGCCGTCGGCGTCGGCGTCCGCCGCGCGAATCTCATACGTCCACTTCGCCGCTGTGCGAAAGACGGCTGTGCCAAAGCTGCCGTCGCCGGTGCTGGGCACCAGGTTCCAACCATCCATCGCACGGCCGCTCGGAGTCGTGGCGAGAATGTCCGGCCATCCATCGCCGGTGACGTCCGCGGCGTCGAGACCGTATACGGTGAATGTCCATGGCTCCAGGCTAATGACCTGCGGATCGCCGAACGTTCCGCCCGTGTTACGACGGATAGCCAGCAACCCAGATGTGGTGGAGGCGTTTGTGGCTCCGGCCGTCACGAGGTCAACCCAGCCATCGCGATCCACATCGACCAAGAGAACTGCATAGCTCTGGCGGTTCGCGCTCGGCACAGCGGTGAAGGTCTGCGACGGACTAAACAGCCCGGAGCCGTTGTTCAGCAACACGTTGATTCCATTCGGACCCAAAATGAGGTCGGAGCGGCCAACGACGACATCCAAATCGCCGTCGTGATCGATGTCCCCCGCCGTTACCCGCATCGCGTTCGGGCCTACCGTGGTGAACGATGGCGCGAGAAATCCCGCCCCTGAGCCGGAGACGCCATTGTGTCGTAGTAACGCGATCGTCCCAGCGCCCATGCCGTTCGTGCAGAGCACATCGGGAAAGCCGTCACCATTGAAGTCGGCCACGACCAAGCCGGTTGGGTCCGAGCCAGCGGCATAAAACTGCGGCGACCCAAACGTCCCAGTTCCGTTGTTCCGCCAAACGGCGATTCGGTTCTCCTGACCGTTGTTGCCGGACACCGTGGCGACCGCGTCTAAGTCGCCGTCCCGGTCCATATCCACCAAAGCGACCGCCCCGAGGCTTTGGCCAAAGGCAAGGTTGTACAGCTCCTCCTCAGCATATGTACCATCCCCGTTGTTCTTCAGAATTCCCAATCCAGGGGAACCAAAATAGGCTCGGGCTACGGCGATGTCCGGGTCGCCGTCCCCGTCCACGTCTCCGATAGCCATGGCAACGGGCGCAAACTCGGGATAGTTCGCCACATCGAAAGCCCGCCAAGGAGCGCGGAAGAGATCGGTGCCGTAGGCACGGCTGCTCGGTAGGGCAAGCGCGCCCACGAGACAAAGACTAAGAACAAGCAATCGGGTCATGGTCTGCGTTCTCCTTTCGTACCGATACAGAGTACGGAGAAATCCGTCTTGATACACCCACTTTGCGCTCGGCACACAAAACTCGAAAAGTTGACAGTTCTTGCCCAGAGCGTGTGCCCCCCGTGGAACCTCCAGACGGCTAAAGCAGTCCAAGATTCCCGAGCAGCCAAAGAGCTGCCAGCGAAAGAAGGAGACACGAAAGTTAGGAGACCAACATGAGACTGCGGACACATCTTTGCGTTCTTGTCGTCGCCGTCGCGTCGTCGGCGGCAAACAGCCAGTTGATCTGGCTCGACCCGATCAATCCGAACCAGCCAGTCATCGCCAAGGCCTACGGACAGGCGCCAAACAGCGGCTACGTCGTGGGGCAGGGCTGGCCGGGCGGCCTCCCCCTCGACTGGGGGTATGGGACCACACCCACACCGATCACCAACGCCCAGGGGCAGGCGCGGGATGCCAGCTACATTACCGGCAACAACCCGTTCTACATCTGCGGCGCCGTGCAGGGGCAGCCTGGTTACTGGACGGCGCCCGGATACAGTTGGACACCCCTCCCCCACCTGAACGCGCAATACCCAATCGGTATCGCTCTCGCGACCAGCTACGACGGGCGAGTCATGGTCGGCCAGAGTCGCATTGGCCCGAATAACGCTCACCGACGAGCGGCCCGGTGGGTTGGAGACCCCATGACCGGTAACTACACCGTCCAGAATCTCGGCTCGTTCGGCGGCGACTCGATCGCGCACGATTGCAGCGAAGCTGGCGACGCTGTCGCGGGGACCGCGAGATACGCGAGCGGACTCGAGCGCGCCTTCTACTGGCACAACTCGATGGCAAACCCCATGATTGACTTGGGCCACCCGTTCGACCCCGGCCTCAACCTCGAGAGCTTCGCCACGGGCATCTCGCCGGTTCCCGGACTCGGTGGCTACGTCGTCGTGGGCGGCTATTGGAACCCCGCTGTCGCTGGTTGGATGCCCGGTTGGTGGGAAGAGAGCATGCTAACGACATTGACACCCTACATGAAGCCTCTGCCACTGCCCGGTGGTTTCAAAGGAGGCATTGCGACCAAAGCCTCGGGTTTCCTATATGGAGGCCCGACGTGGAAGAAGCACAGGATCGTCGGTTGGGGCGTAACGACCGGTAACGTGCTGCGCGCCCTTGTTTGGGATCGCACGCCGATGAACGGCTACGTCGCCATTGACCTCAGTTCCGCGGTAGGCGTCAACCCGAACACCGAGCGCCTCCATCGCGCCGTGAGCGTGAGCCATGATGGCCGCATCATCGTAGGCGAAGGCGCACGCAAGGTCGGCAACCAGTGGGTGGGCTGGGCGTTCAAGGTCATCCTCCCGCTGTAACCTCCCGACACTTGAGGCACCCCCGCATTCAGCGCTCGCGCGGGGGTGCCTCATTCATTCTTCTCTCCGCCCGCGCTTCTTCACGCGCTCTCGCCAGGCGTTTAAATAATCGTCCAGCTCGCCGAACCAGTCTCGTGGCGGGGAGGGGTCGGGCTCAACCGGTCGCGGGACCGGCATCACGGTGGGCTGAGGCGCTCTGGGGCGGTAGTAGTATTCCTCGTCGTCCTCTTCTTCCTCTTCGTCCCACTCATCCTCATCGTCATCATCGTCATCGTAGTAATGGGCGGATGTGCCTGTCCAGCCGTCGAAGGTACACCCGCACGCGCCACATTCACACTCGATCCATTTGCAGTCCGCGCACCGCTCGCCATATCGGCTATCCACGACGCTGCCGCACTCGAAACACTTCGCGACATACCACTCGTTGCCGCAACTGCACTCCACGGTCACGCTTCGCTGATCGTTTAGGATATCGCGCAGCCAGTGCCTCTCGCCGCACTCGTCGCATTCAAAGAATGGAGTCCAGGACACTCGAAAACCCCTCTCTTCCCTATTATGCGCACAGTTCTCTGCGGAAGGGGGTGAAGACGACTATAATGCCCTCATGCTCGCGCTTCTTTCGGCTGTTTTCGCCCTCGCGCCGGCTACCCTCGGGCAGGAACCGACCCTCGCCGAGGCGAAGGCGCTCCATCGGCTCTATCCGCTCATTGACGGGCACAACGACCTTCCCTGGGCCATGCGCCGCCGCGCCCAGTACGACTTCGCGAAATGGGACCTCGCCGCCCGACACGAGGACGGGCAAACCGACATCCCGCGCCTGAAGAGGGTGGCGTCGGCGGGCAGTTCTGGTCGGTCTACGTTCCGGTGGACGATCCCAATTCCGTGCTCTCCACGATGGAGCAGGTGGATTTTGTGAAACAGATGATCGCGCGCTATCCCGACTCGTTCGAACTGGCTCTTACCGCTGACGATGTCGTACGGATCCACCGCGAGGGCAAGGTTGCCTCGATGATGGGGATGGAGGGCGGACACTCCATCGCAGGCTCCCTCGCCGCACTGCGCATGTTCTATGACCTCGGCGTGCGATACATGACGCTCACGCACTCGCGGAATACGCCGTGGGCGGACTCCGCCACCGATACGCCCGAACACGGCGGGTTGACGGAATTCGGAGAACAAGTGGTACGGGAGATGAACCGCCTCGGCATGCTCGTGGATCTCTCGCACGTGTCCGAGGAAACGATGCTCGATGCGCTGGCCGTAACGAAGGCGCCTGTCATCTTCTCGCATTCCGGAGCGAGGGCCGTCTGCGACCACCCGCGCAACGTGCCCGATTCGGTCCTTCGAAAGCTTCCCGAAAACGGCGGCGTAGTGATGGTGGTGTTCCTGGAGAGTTACGTGTCCCAGGCGCTCGTCGAGCACAACCGCAAGAGACAGGCGTACCGAGAGTCGCTCGATCGGATGGCGATCCCAGCAGAGCAGATTGCGAAGAAGATGGAGGAATGGGACAAGCAGAACCCGCGGCCCCGAGCGAACGTGAAGCAGGTCGCCGACCACATTGATCACATCAAACGCGTGGCGGGGATTGACCACATCGGCATCGGGAGCGACTTCGACGGCGGCGGCGGGTGCGAAGGACTGGAGGACGTGTCGAAGTACCCGGAGCTGACGCTGGAGCTTCTCCGCCGCGGCTATAAGCAGGAGGAGATTGCGAAGATCTTGGGGTTGAACGTGCTGCGCGCGATGCGCCAGGCGGAGTCGGTCTCGCGAGGGCTTCGTTCGGGGAGCGCACAGCCGTCTCGCAAAGCGGGGTAAGAGCCGGGAGGGGCGCGTCGCTCGGCCGATTCATTCTATCAAACAAGAATCTGCAATCAGTAAAACCGCTGTGATTATATCTGGTAATTTTGCTTGGAAAATAATGGAGATTCTCTGTACCTCTGCGCGATTTTCCAGGTAATTGTACTTAATGCGATTTCGGGCCCTTGACAAAAGCGAGAGAAAGCGGGCAAAATCCGACCACGATATCTATCCGCCCCACACGCGTGGGGATGTAACGTTCCTGACCCCTCTTGCGTAAGGCGTCGAACTATCCGCCCCACACGCGTGGGGATGTAACGCAGGTCGGGCAATCCGCGGGGTCGTACAACAACAATCCGCCCCACACGCGTGGGGATGTAACGGCAAGAGCGACCACGCCGGTTAGGGGCTGACAATCCGCCCCACACGCGTGGGGATGTAACTATATTTATAACCAGAAATGTGCTTCAGCACTTTCATCCGCCCCACACGCGTGGGGATGTAACTCCCAAGTCCAGTCGCCTCCGATTACCTCAATGTATCCGCCCCACACGCGTGGGGATGTAACCTGCCCGCAGGTGGCGGTGCTGACTGCGGACGCTATCCGCCCCACACGCGTGGGGATGTAACTAGGTTAGGGGGAGATAGTTTCAGTACTACATGGATCCGCCCCACACGCGTGGGGATGTAACCCTGTATGTAGTTAACATGCTGTCTTATCATGTATCCGCCCCACACGCGTGGGGATGTAACGGAGCTCGTGAAGGAGGTATCTCCTTTCTTCCCTGTATCCGCCCCACACGCGTGGGGATGTAACGCAATCAACACGTCAAGCTCCGCCTTGTGATCAGCATCCGCCCCACACGCGTGGGGATGTAACTCATCATAAAGGTCATCCAACTGAACCTCCCAGATCCGCCCCACACGCGTGGGGATGTAACATCAGTTCGCCCCTGAGATAGTGTCTCTCGTAACATCCGCCCCACACGCGTGGGGATGTAACGCGTTGCACCAGCGACCGGAGGTTCAAGAAAAGATCCGCCCCACACGCGTGGGGATGTAACGCTGTGGATCGCGCGGCACTTCTGCCAGCACGTCATCCGCCCCACACGCGTGGGGATGTAACGCTGCCGGCCAGGTCATTCACCAGAACGCCTTCATCCGCCCCACACGCGTGGGGATGTAACA